>Ga0209381_1000105_pt1 | contig 244274 bp, 195 predicted proteins | sample DewCreD2012metaG_FD_184111 | JGI IMG/M metagenome (GOLD analysis project Ga0209381, IMG submission 184111) | Hot spring sediment bacterial and archeal communities from British Columbia, Canada, to study Microbial Dark Matter (Phase II) - Dewar... ... | reverse complement strand
TCAGCCGCAAGGCGCTTTTGCGGTGATAACCACAGAGAGAGCATACCTGATCGAGGAGGTACGTTTTGTAACGCCGACCAGCACGCTGGTAGCGGCGGTGTAAGACGGCCAAGAATTCACGTTGGGCGGACTTGCTCATGGTTGGTTCTTGAGTAACCATGAATATGAGTCAACGTATCAGCGGCGCCCTTGTCCACCTCCCAGCCCCGGTAACATTTATCCTGAGTCAACTCGCAGTTTACGGGGTTTTTGGAAACGTCTGGCCTATCATGCTACATTGATGTCTATTGTCACTATCATGGTGTTGGTTGGGGTCTATTTCCTGGTCAAGAAGGTCATTCGACAAGTCACCACACCCATTTTGGATCTTGCCGCCGTGGCCAGGCAAGTGACGCACGATAAAAATTATTCCTTGCGCGCGCAATCCGCCGGCAAGGATGAAACCGGCCAATTGGTGGAGGCATTCAATCACATGCTTGAGGCTGTGCAGGCTCGAGATGCGGAGCTGGAGGAGGCCCGTGCCACCTTGGAGCAACGGGTATTGCAAAGAACAGAAGCCTTGGAGAGGGAAATCGCAGAGCGCCGACAGATTGAAGAAGATTTGCGTCGCTCCGAACAGCGCTTTGCCCAAATCTTCCGCTCCTCACCTGTGCCGACTGTTTTACGTGGGCTGAACGACCATAAGATCATCGAGGTCAATGATAGTTTCCTGCGTTTGTTCGGTTTTCAGCGAGAAGAAGTCATCGGGCGTACTGTAGAAGAACTCGGCTTGAACGCCGACGCCGCCAAAGTGAAAGAAGTGAGTGACACGGCCCGCCGAAAAGGCAATCTTCGCGATATTGAAATCCAGTGGCGCGGCAAGGGGGGAAGGAGCGGGATGGGCCGGCTTTTTGCCGAGGTCATCGAATGGATCAAAGAGCCCTGCCTGCTGGTGATGATCTACGACACCACACGGCAGGCCAAGATGGAGAGGCAACTGCGGCAAGCTCAAAAAATGGAGGCTGTGGGTCAATTGGCTGCCGGTGTGGCACACGATTTCAACAACATCCTCACCGTCATCCAGGCCAACGCCTCTCTGGGCCAAAGCGAACCCGGGCTGGACCCGATGCTTAAAGATTGCTTTGACCAAATAAGCCTGGCCGCCGAACGTGCTGCTGCCCTTACTCGCCAATTGCTGGCCTTCAGCCGGAAACAGGCCATGCAGCCAACGGTGGTGGATTTGAATCAGTTGCTTGTGGATTACGCAGCCATGTTGCGTCGTGTGGTGACCGAGCGGGTGAAAGTGGAATATAATCTTAATCCCGAAGTTCCGCCCATTTATGCTGATCCCACCATGGTGGAGCAGGTACTTACCAACTTGGCCCTGAACGCTCGCGATGCCATGCCCAACGGTGGACAACTGATCATCGCCACCGAAGAGGTGGAGCTCGACCATGAATTTGCGCAACATCATCCGCGCGCCAAGGAAGGGCGCTTCGTGCGGATGCAGGTCACCGATACCGGTGTGGGCATTGCGCCGGAATTGTTGCCGCGGATTTTTGACCCCTTCTTCACCACCAAGGAAGTCGGCAAAGGTTCCGGCCTTGGTTTGGCGGCTGTGCACGGGATTGTGGACTCGCATGGTGGATGGGTGGAGGTCGAGAGTGAAGTGGGACGTGGCGCCACCTTCAGCGTTTTTTGGCCCGTGCACACATCAGGGCAGCCACAACCTGCAAGACAAGGGGACACCTCTGTCATTCGCGGCGGTAATGAAACCATTCTTTTGGTGGAGGATGAGCCCGCAGTCCGCGGCATTGCACGCCACATCCTCAAGAAATACGGCTACTCGGTTATCGAGGCCATTAGCGGCAAGGCGGCGTTGAAATTGTGGCCTGCGATTTACCCTCATATATCCCTTGTAGTGACCGATGTGGTGATGCCCGACGGTGTCTCAGGCCGTCAACTGGCGGAGGAACTGCGTCGCACGAAACCGGAATTGCCCGTCCTCATGGTGAGCGGTTACAGCCCGGAGCTGGCCGGTATGAATTCCCAGCAAATGGACGGGTGCCAGTTTCTCGCCAAACCTTTCAAACCGGCCGAGCTGGCGCGGCTGGTGCGTGAGATGCTTGATCAAGCCAAAGCCACCAATGGGGGCAACGGAAATGGCCAGTCCAGCAACGGAGGCAACGGCCAATAGGGCGCCGACTCTGCTGTTAAAGTGGATTTTGCGCTTTTCATTTCGCTGCGCCGTGGCATCTTCAAACTGTGACACGTGTGACTGTTGACCTGTTTGAGCAGGAAATTCAGGAAGCTTTGAAGGCCTACGACCGCTACATCGTCTGCCTTGAAAAGCCGCCGGATGATTTTGAAAACGCGCTCAAGCGGTTGGTGGAAAAAGCGATCCGTGCTTATGAAACCCGCGGCGCAGGCCTGCGCCACGGCATTGCCTTGGACCGCCAGATTACAGTGATGGTGAGCCAGACCGACACCGACCGGCCCATGTGCGGCATTTACTTCAACCTTTATTCGCCCTACTCCCGGCAATTGGGCGGAAAAGGGACCGGTACTTGAGCCATTGCAAATACCGGCGGACGCATTTTCAAAACCGAACGGACAATCTTTAATTCCCATTCCGCATGAAAACTGCAAATATCAAATCCTTCGTGCTCGGCTGTTTGGTTGCCGCTCTGCTGGGCTGCGGCCTGACATCGCTGACGGCTCAAACCCGTTACGAGCCAAAGTGGGAATCTCTGGACAAGCGCCCCGCACCGGAATGGTTCCTGGATGCCAAGTTTGGCATTTTCATTCATTGGGGAGTCTATTCGGTACCTTCGTGGGGGCCGCCACGCCAATATGCCGAATGGTATTGGAACGGGATTCGCAACAAAAAACCCGACAACCCGTGGTGGCAGTTTCACGTAAAAAATTACGGCGCAGATTTTGAGTATCATCAGTTTGCCCCCATGTTTCGCTGCGAGTTGTTCAATCCCGATCAGTGGGCGGACCTTTTTGTGCGCTCCGGCGCAAAGTATGTGGTTCCCACTTCAAAACATCACGATGGTTTCTGCTTATGGCCCAATGAGCAGGCCAGCAAAACGTGGGGCCGCCCGTGGAACAGTGTCGAAGTGGGACCCAAACGTGATTTGCTCGGCGAATTGGGCGAAGCGGTGCGCAAGCGTGGATTGAAGTTCGGTTTTTATTACTCGCTTTATGAATGGTTCAATCCGCTGTGGTTGACCGACCGCAAACGTTATGTGGACGAGCACATGATTCCCCAATTCAAGGATGTCGTCACCCGCTACAAACCGGCAATCATCTTTTCGGACGGCGAGTGGGACATGCCTTCGAAGGATTGGAAAAGCGAGGAGTTGCTGGCGTGGCTGTTTAACGAGTCGCCCTGTCGCGATGAAGTGGTTGTCAATGACCGTTGGGGCAAGGATTGCCGGCACAAGCACGGCACCTACTACACCACCGAGTATGCAGCGGGTTTGAAGGACGCTGCTCACCCGTGGGAGGAAAACCGCGGCATGGGTTACAGCTACGGCTACAACCGGGCGGAAAACATAAATGACTACAAGACCGCCCGTGAATTCATTTACATGTTTTGTGATTTGGTCAGCCGCGGCGGCAATCTGCTGCTCAACATCGGTCCCACCGCCGATGGGCGCATTCCGGTCATCATGCAGCAGCGGCTGCTTGAAATCGGTGACTGGCTGAGGGTCAACGGCGAGGCCATTTACGGCACCCGCTATGCCGGCCGTCCCTGTCAATGGTCTGAGGGCAAACGTCCGGGACAGCAGTTTGGCCAGCACATGGTCAGATTCAATTTAATGGAGCAGGTCGGGCAGAAACCCAAGGGTGATCTCGCCGTCAAACAAATCTGGTTTACCAAAAAAGGCCGGACGGTTTATGCCATCACGCCGGGTTGGCCGGGTAGCCGGTTGGAAGTGCGTGACATCAAGGTGTCCCCTAGTACGCAGGTCACCTTGTTGGGGCACACCGGCAACTTGAGTCATCGCTTTGAGAACGGGAAACTGTTGGTGGACACTCCCACTCTCGGCCCCACCGAGGCCCCCTGCCAACATGCCTTTGCCTTTAAGATCACCGAGGCGGAGTTGATTCCCGGGGAATAATTTACACCCCGGACGAAAGACTCAACAAACGCCGCACTTCCTCCAGAATGCGCTGGAGGGGGACGGTTTTTTCGAGGTAGCCTTCCACGCGGTGGCGAATGGTTTTCTCGACCACCTCCGAATCGAAGATGACGCCCGTCAGCAGGAGGACAGGGACACCTGGGACCAGTTGCTTGAGTTCGCGTACCAGCTCCAGGCCGTCGGTGTCCTCCATTTGCAAATCGGTGATGATTAGATCCGGTCGCTGTTTTTGAACCGCAGCACGGGCTTCGTCTGCGTTGCCTGCCTCGGCCACGTGGTAGGTTTGGCGCGCCAGCGCCCGCCCGAGCACTTCGCGGACGGGGGCTTCATCGTCTATGATGAGGATGTGTTTCATGTGCGTGGAGAAGTTGCGGAGGCGCGGCGGTCACTGCGCGGTGGCGGTGTGCGCAACAATAAAATGCCGGCCACCACCTTGCCCTGGTCGCGCAACGGATAAAGACTGAAATGCATGGGGGTGATGGCGCCCTGTTTGTTCACCAAGTAACCTGTCCGGTCCAACAATTCGCGGCCTTCCTTGAGGGCCGGCGGCAGCGGGTCCTGTTTTGATTTCATGTCCTCAAAAGCAGCTCTGAAGATTTTCTCCAAGGGACTGCTGATGAGTTCGGGTTCGGGGTAACCGGTGGCTTTCAGAACAGCCGGATTGACGCGGGTAATGTTTCCGGCCTTGCTGACAACTATTAAAGGTTCACCCAGGCTGTTGATGATGGTATTGGCATAGCGCACTTGATGCTCCATCATCTGGCCGGCCCAGACATGTTCCAAGGTTTCGTCCTTGACCGTTTCACCGGCGGCCACCAACCGCGCCGATTGGGTTTGCAGGTTTTCCTTTAACTGCTCCCGTTCCGCTTCAAGGGCGGCAACCTCTTCTGCCGCCAAAACGGTTTGTCCCCGCAGATACCATAAACCGGCGCACGCCGCGGCCAGGAGCATCGCGGCCAGCGCCCGATCCAAAACCGATGTCCCCATCACCAGAATAGCCGCAGCAACCACCGCCGCTGCGGTGAGGCAAACACGTAATTTGGATTCCTGGCCGGGTTTCATCTTTGATTATCATGCCCTAGTACAGGCCGTTTGGCCAGTCTAATTACCGGAGATGACGCCCCCCGTTTTTCGTGCTATGGTGTCAAGGATGCGTGTCAAAAATTTGCTCTGGTTGTCGCTGCTCTGTTCCTTGGGGGTCTTTTCTGCGTACCCGGTGCATTTTCTGCCCCTGTCCATTGAAGAATTGAGTGCCCAAGCTGACTTGGTGGCTTATGGCAAGGTTATCCGCCGTTCCTGCCAACAGGATGAAGCCGGTCGCATTTTTACCCGGGTGGAATTGGAGGTGAAGGAGATTTGGAAAGGCCGCCTCACCGGCCCCAATCTTACACTTGTGCACGGGGGAGGTGTTTTGGGTGAAAGACGTACTGTGGTCACCGGCCAGGCTGATTATGCCGTGGGCGAGGAAGTGGTTGTTTTTTTAGTATTCAATGCACGGGGCGAAGGGGTGACCATTGGTTTGCGCCAGGGCAAGTTTCATGTGGAGGCATCTGAAAGCGGCGGTGAACCCGTCGCCGCAAACGGCTTTGTGCATCCTCCACCGGCTGCGGGGAACAAGGCCGCATCACTGGCGCCCACTGTGAATTCATCGCGTACTCGTGTGCCTTTGTCAGAACTGCGACAGCGCGTGCAAAACAGGGAGGTCCGTCCATGATGCTGCGGCTGCTTTTGGTGACTGGCCTCCTTTGGGTAACTGTTGCTCCAAGGGTTGGCGGATATGTTTTGGAATACGATGAAGAGGGGCGCCCACTGCGCTGGGATCTCCTCCAGTTGCCCGACTTCGTCAAAACCAACTCCGTGAATCGTCAAACCCGTGCCATTCGTTACTATGTCGCCGAAGATGCCTATTCAATCACCAACCGATCCGCGGAAATTCAAGCCGTCCGCGCCAGTTTTGAACAGTGGGAGGCTGTCTCCGGCACCCATTTGAAATTTGAATTTGCCGGACTGGCTCCCGCCGGCATGGACATCAACACCGCGGATGGCACCAACGTGGTGTATTGGGCCAAACAAAGTGTCATCGTCAACGGCGGCAACGACAGCATCAGCGGAACGCTGGGCGTCTGTTTTTTTACCTACTTCGATGGCAACATATTGGGCGAGGCGGACATTGTGCTCAATGGAGTACAACGCACGTGGTACACCGACTTGTTGGCTGTCAATCCCCAGGCTTATTTTGTCGAAGGGGTCACCGTGCATGAAATCGGGCACTGGCTCGGTTTAAGTCATTCGCCTGTGGGCAGCGCCAGCATGTTGGCATACGGAGACATCGGCCAAAGCAGCCAAAGCGGTCTTTCCCCCGACGAAGTGGCGGCTGTGCGCGCGTTGTATCCGGCGGCTGGCACACCATCCAGTCTTGCCCACTTGCGCGGGACCGTCACCAAGAATGGCCAGCCGGTCACGGCTGCGGGCGTGTATTTGGAAAAGGCGGATGGCGCCATTGTCTGCGGCACTGCCACCCGCGCCAACGGGCAATACATCTTGAGTGCTGTGGCCCCGGGCGCTTATGTCCTGCGCGTGGCTCCGCTGGACCCGCCGGTAAATCAATGGTTGGTAGCCGCTTTTGAATTGGGCGATGAGTACGCGATGGCCGACGTTAATTTCCTGCCTTCTACCAATCATCTTGTCACCTTGATGGCCGGTGTGACGAATGTGCTCAACGTTTCCGTCACCGCTGGTGTTCCACCATTTCGCATCACTCAAATTCGCGAGCCAACCCTTAACCCGTTGTCATACAGCATCAGCTCGCTGCCCATCAAATTGCAGCCGGGCCAAAGCAATCTGACGGTGGGCGTGTTTTCACAAGACTTGCCTTCCAGTGGTTTGGATTTGAAGATTACCGGCCCGGGCATCACTCACGGCAATTTAACGGCACATGCGCAAGGCAATCCTTTTAGCGGTTTGTCCGGCGTGTCTGTGGTCATCAGTGTTGCTTCCAATGCGCCTTTGGGAATGCGAAGCTTTGTGGTCACCCGTACCAACGACGGCGCCCGGGCTTATGCGCATGGATTTGTGGAAATCCAGTCTCCTGTGCCGGATTTTAATTTTGACGGTTTGGATGACCGCTTCCAGCGCCGTTACTTTGCGCGCTTCACGTTGCCGGAAGCCGGTCCTGGAGCCGATCCTGATGGTGATGGCATGGTGAACGCCTCCGAGGCGGTGGCCGGCACGCAACCCACCAACGCCGTGTCGGTGTTGAAGGTGGACCGCGTAATCCAAGACACTGCGGGTACCACGATTTTTTGGCGAAGCGTGGTCGGCAAACGTTATCAAGTGTGGACGCGCGACCAAGTTGGAAGTGGTCCCTGGCTTGCGCTCGGTTCGCCGGTGGTGGCCACAAATAACACTGCCAGCTTTTTGGATGCAGGAGCCACGCAACGCGCCCTGCGGTTTTATCGTGTGGAGGTTTTGCCGTAACTCCTGTGGGCCACCCGATTACCGGCGGCGGCAAGGGTTACTTGATAAGAATATCCGCCGCCGCCTCGATGTAACTGGTGTAGGCGCGTTCGTTGAAGCAGACGAAAATGATCTTTTCGATGGGCGGATTGCTTTCCAAAAACTTTCGGGTTTCTTCCATGGCGATGCGCGTGGCCCGGTCCAATGGAAAACCGTAAGCGCCGGTGCTGATGGCCGGGAAAGCGATGGTTTTCAGCCCTTCGGCCACCATGATTTCAAAACACCGCCGATAGCATGAAGCCAGTTTTTCATCTTCACCCCGGTTGCCATCCTTCCAAATCGGCCCCACGGTGTGGATGACGTATTTGGCGGGCAATTGAAAACCGGGGGTCAACTTGGCGTCGCCGGTGGCGCAGCCCTTAAGTTTGCGGCAGGCTTCGTAGAGCATGGGGCCAGCCGCCCGGTGAATGGCACCGTCCACACCTCCGCCGCCCAGCAGTGAGCTGTTGGCCGCGTTGACAATGGCATCCACCGCAAAGGTGGTGATGTCGCCCGTCACAATTTCGACTTTGCCATCCCGGATGGTCATGTGTCTGTCACGGCGGCGGCGCATATCACATGCGCCTCACCCATGGCATCCTACGCTCACCTCGTTTATTTTCAAGGTTTTATGCTCCTGCGCATCCAACGCCGGCAGGACAATCTTACTTCTTGCCGTAAATGTCGTCCGGGTTGACCAGCCGCGGCTCGGTGACTTCGGCGCTGCGGCCCTGCTCCCGGAGCGAGCGGAAGAAACAGGATTTATAGCCCTCATGGCAAGCCGCCCCGATTTGTTCCACCTGTATCAACAGGGTGTCGCCGTCGCAATCCACGGCAATGTCTTTGACGATTTGCACGTGCCCGCTGCTCTCACCCTTCATCCAGTATTTCTGGCGGCTGCGACTCCAAAAATGGGTCTTGCCGGTGGCGATGGTGGTCTCCAGGGAGGCGCGGTTCATCCACGCCATCATCAAGACCCGGCCTGTGCTCTGTTCCTGAACAATGGCGGGAATGAGGCCATTGGCATCATATTTAAGCTGGTCAAGAAAGCTCATCTTGCGGGTGAGCTTAGCTTATTGTCTTTTTTTGGCAAGCTGTCGCTCACCAACCTCAAAGGACCCGGCCGACATTGCAAATTCACAAAATAACTATAGTATTTGGCACATAGACCGATAAATAGATTGGCTATGTAATGCGCCCTGAATCTGTATTTTCAGAGACAAAGCGGGTCACCTGGTTCTTTGTCTTGATGGCGATTGCCACGGTTTTGGCTACCCTTCTGGGGGGAAGGTGGCTTGGTGTGCAAACGGAGCGCGATTTGCACATCGAATTCTTGAACCACGTGGAACTGACCGCGCAGTCTCTGCCTGCCCATGAAATGATGGCATTGGAGGGAACCGCCGCCGATACCAACAAAGCCATTTATGCCAGGCTTAAATCCCAATTGGAGATCGTTCAGCGCTCCTTGGCGGATTGCCGTTTTGTTTATATCTTGGGCCAAAACAAAGAAGGACGACTGTTTTTCTTTGTAGATGGGGAATCGGCAGGCTCCCACGACGCGGTTCTACCCGGCCAGTCCTACGATGAAGCACCACCGGCACTTAAGGAGACATTCGAGTATTGGACTCCGAGGGTGGTTGGACCGTATGAGGACCGTTGGGGTACTTGGGTTTCTGCGGTAGTGCCCTTGCCGGTGACTCGCAGCGATGGCGCAAGCTTCTCTTCGCTGTGGATAAGGACAGCCGCCTGTGGAAAAAAGAGGTTTATCATAATGCGAATCTGCCGGCGGCTGGTTTTGGTTTGCTTACTTTGGCTATCCTCATCACTGGGGCGGTCTTGTTGCACATCCGGCAAAAAGCCGGCGATGCCCATCCCCGCTGGATGTTGCACGTCGAGGTCATGATGACGGTGGCCTTGGGTTTAGCCCTCACTGCCGGTGCGGCGTGGTTGGCACACAAAACCGAGTCTCGAAATCGAAATGAAGTCCTTGCCCACTGGGCTCGAAGCCGTGTCCTGACGCTCACCAAAGCATTACATAACCTCCTCCACATCGAACTGGAGGGAATCGCGCAGTTTTTTGAAGGCAGTCAGGAAGTGACCCGGGAAGAATTTCAACAATACACCCGCCATTTGCTCAACAACCGCAGTGTGCAGGCCTGGGGTTGGATTCCGGCGGTACCTGCCAATGAAAAAGAAGCCTTTGAGTCGAAACTACGCCGGCAAGGATTCCCCGATTTTAGGATTTGGGAGTTTAACCCTTCTGGAAACCCCGTACCCGTGTCTTACCGTGAAAATTATTACCCCGTTAGTTACATTGAACCTTGGACAACCAATAAGATGGCCATTGGATTTGACGCTGGCTCCGAGACGAATCGTTCTCTCGCATTAAAAGAAGCCATGAAAACCGGTATGCCCACGGTGGCCACTGTTCCCAAATTGGCACTTGAGCCGCTTCAACAGGCGGGCATGGTCATGTATCGGCCTGTTTTTGAAAAAACTTCCGAGCGCCTCTTGCAAGGATTTGCATTTGCAGCTGTGCGATTGGAAAACTTTTTGAACCAGGTCATCAGTGACCGGCTGGTGCCCATGCAGTGGCGGCATCTCTCAAAGACGGGGGCAGGCCGATTGTTGGCTTCGATTCCGCCGGATTTGGTCGTTGAAGCTGGTTGTTCGGCTATGACGTGGCATTTTTGCGCCGCTGGTCAGGTCTTCGAGGTTGCCACATTTCCAAGTAAAACCTTCGAACGACTTTATCCTGTGCGCGCCGGGCCTCGGACGGCAGGCGCAGGTTTGTCTTTGACCCTTGCGGCCGCAGCGGTGGTTTTTTTGCTGCGGCAGCGCGAAGAAAAACTGGAAACTTTGGTCCGCCAACGCACCGCCGCCCTGCAAGAGAGCGAAGAGACTTTCCGCAAGTTATTTGAAGATTCGCCAGATCCCATTATTTTGATAAAAGATGGCAAGTTCACTGCCTGCAACCGCGCGGCGCTGATGGGGCTAGGTGTCAAGAACAAGGAGGATGTTTTAGGAACCTCGCCACATCATTGGTCACCGGAAAAACAGCCGGACGGGCGGGATTCTGCCCAAGCCGCCCAAGACTTTATGTCCAAGGCCATGCAGGAAGGGATGTGCCGTTTTGAATGGCTGGGACGTCACATTCAAGGTCATCCTGTGTACCTCGACGTTACGCTGATGCCCATCCAACTGAAGGGCGAGACGCTGCTGTACTCTACTTGGCGCGATATTACAGAACGCAAACGTGCTGAACAGGCCCGCGACCGGTTGCAAGCCCAGTTGCTTCAGGCGCAAAAGATGGAGTCCGTGGGCCGTCTGGCGGGCGGCGTGGCGCACAATTTCAACAACATGCTCAACGTCATCCTCGGGCACACCGAATTGTTGATGGAAGATTTGGGGCCCCATCACCCTGCCCATGCCGACTTGGTGGAAATACAGCATGCCGCTGAGCGTTCCGCCCAGTTGACCCGGCAATTGCTTGGATTTGCTCGCAAGCAAACCATTGTTCCTGAAGTTCTGGATTTAAACCAGGCTTTGGAGCGGATGCTGAAAATGCTGCAACGTTTGATTGGCGAGGACATTCAATTGGTCTTCAGCCCGGGCGCCGAGTTGCATCCGGTGAAAGTGGACCCCACACAACTCGACCAAATCCTCGCCAACCTTTGCGTCAATGCCCGCGATGCCATCCGGGGGGTGGGCAAAATCATTATTGGAACGCGCAACGTTGCGGTGGACGAGGACACCGCCGCTCGATATGAAAATTGTACGCCCGGCGATTATGTAATGATTTCAGTTAGCGACACGGGCTGTGGCATGGATGCCGAAACTTTAAGTAAGATTTTTGAACCTTTCTTCACGACCAAAGAAGTTGGAAAAGGCACCGGCCTGGGACTCCCAATGGTTTTCGGGGTGATGCAACAGAACCACGGCTTTATCGAGGTGGAAAGCCAGCCCGGCAAGGGAAGCACTTTCCGTCTCTATTTCCCAGCCCACCGGGTGGAACCAGCCTTGTCCGAAGCACCGGCGTCAGTGGTATCTGAGGAGCCAAAAAAAGGCCACGAAACCATTCTCTTGGTGGAGGACGACGCCTCCAACCGCGCCATGACACAGACCATGCTAAAGCGGTTAGGTTACCGGGTGTTGAGTGCCGGGGACCCCGAAGAAGCTTTGAAGCTGGCCGAGATCAACGGTGATAAAATTGAACTGCTTTTGACCGATGTCATCATGCCCAAGATGAATGGCCGCGAACTGTTTGAGCAACTTTCGACCCGGCATCCTCATCTCAAGTGTTTGTACATGTCAGGCTATTCGGAAAATGTGGTGGCGGAGCGCAGTCAGTTGAAGGAAGGGGTGCACCTCGTGGCGAAACCTTTTACGATGCGCGTGCTGGGTCTTAAATTGCGCGAGGCCCTGGAAAACAAGCCCGCTTCCTAAAATTTCCCGCGATTATTCGGGCAATGAAGGGAGTTTGATGTCCGTCGGCGGTTTGCCGGTTGCGGGGCGCTCAAACACTGTACCATAGGCCGTAAAGCCGGGCAGGAATCCGCCGTGACATAAAAAGAACTGTCCCTGCTCCACGCCTCCGAACCGGTCCAAACGATCCAACTTGCCAGTGGAATCATGACTGAAACGCGCACTGGTCAACTCAAGCCACTGCCCCTGCGGCGTGCGAATCCATTGGTTGCCGTAAAGTGCTTTGCGCACCAGGTGGCCGGTGCTCCCGCCGAAATTTTCGCTGAAACTATACAGCCCGCGCAGATAACCACCTTCCTTGGGTGCGCGCCAACTGGAAATCAGCACCCACTCCTTTTTCTCCGGGTGAAAATAGAAACCGGAAAAAATGGTCTGTTGGTTTCCCACCGGTTTGGCGGTGACAATGAATCGCTGCTTTTCGCCGGTCTTCCACATGTATTTAAGATGACTGTGTCCGCCGGTGCCTTCGTTGCCGAAGTCTCCTGCATAAACGCCCTCGCCCTTGGCCACGAGTTTCACGCGGTTTTCATCCGCCACTTTGGCGCGGTCCACCGGTTCGTTGCCGCTGTCCCAAACACTGAAAATAATGCGGCGCTCGGTGCGGCTGTTGACCTGCATGCCGAAATACCCCCGATGCCAGCCGCAGGCCATGTAATAAGTCGTCACCGGGTCCTCCAAGCCGGTCATCTCACAGTAAAACGCCTCCACCTGCGTGTCCTTGGGCACCGAATAAAACCAATGCACCGACGCGGCATTGCGGCGGGGTTTTAAATTAAAGTGCGCTCCCTCCATTGCAGGGCCGTCGAGCTCCAAGGCCTCAATATCACCGGCCGGCGTTCCCCGTGCGTTCAAGGATTCGAGGACAAATTGGTGGTAGCCGTTGGTCAGCACCCGGAAGCGTCCGAAATCCGCCATCACCGTATTGGTGCCCTGGCCGGCGACGGTGGCCTCCGCCTTTTGTCCCGCCACCGTCAAACGCAGACGGCTGGTGGCCCCCGCCGGAAGGCGCAAAGCCACCTTGGCCCGGAGCTCGCCCGTGGCCTTCAGTTGCCCATACCACAACACTTGCATCTCGGGATTTTGCCAGCCGGTGATGAGGCCGCTGCGGGAGGAAATCCGCAATCCATCGGGGTCGGGCGCCACATACGCCGTAAAGGCGGGCACCCGCAAGGCTGCCGCGGATGCAGGCCACAAAGCCAAGGTAAAACAGATCAGGGCCACCAGCCTGGTCTCTCGTTTCGCGCTCCGAATGCAGCATTCAAGCATTTCCAATATTGTGTACATGCGTACAATATAAAGGAAGCAGGTCTGACAACCAACACAAAAATAATCCCTCCATTTTGCCTGAAGCTTTGACGGAATTGCCTTGCCCCAATGACGGCGGATTGGGGAACATTTTGACTTAGTGTTGCGATGGGCAACCCGATCCAAATATTGGTGGCGAGCGATTTTCACTATGCCGGGCCCACCGAGCGGAGCCGCCGCGGCTATGAAAGCCGCGGGCTGCGTCCTTGGTGGATGCGCTGGTATGTGCGGGCTTATTACCGGTGGGTGTGGATGGCCGACATGACCGCGCATTACGTGCAATTGGAGCAATTTCTGAAGGCGGCTCCGGCGGCGGACTGGCTGGTGGTCAACGGCGATTACTCATGTGATTCGGCCTTTCTGGGCGTCATGGAAGCGGGGGCCTTTGAGAGCGCCTCGGAGTGTTTGGGGCGCTTGCGCCAACATGCCGGCGCGCAATTCGCGGCCACCATCGGCGATCACGAACTGGGCAAACGGCGTCTCGGTGGCGACCTCGGCGGTTTGCGCGCGGAAAGTTTCCAACGGGCGGTGGAGGGGCTTGGCTTGCAGCCATTTTGGGAGTTGCGTTTGGGGCGCTACGTGTTGATGGGGGTGACCTCCACCCTCCTGGCGTTGCCCGTGTATGGCCGGGAAGGTCTGCCGGAGGACAAACCACGTTGGGAATCCTGGCGCCGGGAGCATCTGGATGCCATTCAAGCCGCTTTCCGGCGGTTGTACCCGAACGAGCGCGTGTTGTTGTTCTGCCACGATCCCACGGCTCTCCCTTTTCTGCTTGAAGAGACGGCCGTAGCGGCGCGCTTGAATCAAATCGAGCACACCATCATCGGGCATTTGCATACGCCGGTGGTTTTCCGTGCTAGCAAGTGGCTGGCAGGTATGCCGGAATTGCGGCGCTTTGGCAACGTGCCACGCCGTCTGAGCTCGGCGTTGCGGCGCGCCCAAGATTGGTGGCCCTTCAACGTCGTTCTTTGTCCCTCCATTGCCGGCACTCAATTATTCAAGGACGGCGGATTTTTGACGCTTGAATTGCACCCGGATGGAGAGGTGCCGATCCGCATCCAGCGCCACCGTCTGCCCTGGCTCACGGCGTAAGCGGCGGCAATGCTGGCAGGCGGCGTGTTCCGTTCGTGTTCACGGCACCGGAGGCCGCGGCCGTCTCGAGCACTTGCTGCTCAATGGCCGGGGGTTGGTTGGGGCGCGGACGTATGGTGTAGCGCACCTTCTTCGTCTCCAAGGGGAGACCACCTGCATCTTTTTTAATCACCAGCTCGCCGTCTGCAGTGAAATCTTCACTCACGCCGCCGCGCCAACGAGTCCAACCGGTCAGCCGGCCCGCAGCATCATAGTGATATTCGTCCCGCCATGAACGGACGGCCACCACCATGGGATCGGCGTAATGGCCCGGCTCGAACTCGCCGGTGTACGTTACCGTCCGAATCCGCCCCTCGGCGTCGTACACACGCTCTTGGTTGTCCGGGCAGTACCATGTGATGAAAGCCGGTGCGGACAAATGAACACCGTTGTCCGCAAACACCCCGATGTCCACCCGGTTGGCTTCCATGCCTGCAGGCGAAGAGACTGGAAAACGCGCATGCCACTCCACTTGGATTTCTGCGCGTGTTCCGGCTGCATCAAGAAGGCGGATTTGAACTTTCCGCGGGTCCCCTTGCAGAAGCACCCAATGAAAGCGCAGGGGACGTTGGTTGAAATCCCGGCTGCCTGCCGCACTGACCAGAATCGCACGCCGCCGTTGAACCGAACGCATGACCCGCGCAATGGCGGCTGTGGTGGTGAATAATTCTTCGCTGTCCACCGGATCGAAATAATCCCGCCCCTGCTTGGGCCGGTCCTCCTTTTCCACCTGCAAAATCACCACGGGGGGCAGCGCGTCGGCACGCAATTCATGGGCCAAGGTGACCATTCGTTTCACATCCAGATGCCGCGCATCAAAAACCGGCCGGTGTGCTGGTCCGCTGAGGTAATCCTCCCGCGTCTGCACCATGGTCAAGCTGCGTCGCAGAACATATTGGACGGTGGGCGCAATCACGCCGCGGCTCACCAGCGCCTGCTTGACCTCGGGACGAAACGCGGCCAGTGTCGCGGCCACCGCCTGCAAAAACGGCTGATCCGACCCGCTGCTCCCGAGGGAGGTGATGACGTAAGGCGTATTGGCCGGAAATACGTCTCCGTAGCCGCCTTCGCGGCCATCCGGCAACCGGCCGTCCCGTCCCGGTTGGTAATCACGGTGACTGGGATAAAAATAGATTTGGTTGCCGAAATATTGGGCGGGCAGGAGGCCCAGCGGCCCCGGCGAGGTGTAGGCAGCCCGTGTCATGCTTCGCCAAAAAGGTCCGCTCGTGGAGGCCACCGAGGCGTTGCCGATGACCACGCCCCCATGCAAAATGAGTTGGGCGGCAATTCCCCAGTGCAACTCCAGCAGTTTGGCTTCCGGCGCATATTCCACGTAGGTCAATTGTGGAAATAAATCGTGCGGCAAATTGGAGTGGTCCCCATCCCTGTTGTCATACAAATCCCCTCCGTTGCCCGCGGCGGTGCCTTCGGCCCACCATTGCCGCAGCAAATCGGCGGCTTCATGCTTCCACTGCGTCACGGGCAGGCGGGCGACTGCAGCGCGGTCCAGCTTGAAATCGGCCCTGAACAAACCCGATTGCGCCACGCCTGTGTTGGCATCGCTGACCCAAACCACGCCGTTGGAGGGTGTTGCGGGTGTCGGTTGAAACCAGCTCAACAATGGGCGCGTGCGCCGCGCACGCTCAACGATTTCTTGAAACCTTGGGCTTGATTTCAAGATGGCCCAATCCGGGTCCGCTGCAATGTGTCTGGCGTCGTTGAAACCGCGGTTGACGGCCTCCTCCAAGAGAGCAAAAGCCTCGTTGGTTTGACCGGCGCGGGCGCGAATGCAGCCCAGATTGTAAAAGCCGTGGGAGTAGTACGGTAAGTCATTCGTCAATCGCCGGCATAATTTCTCAGCCTGTTCCATGTCCTCCTTTTGCCAAGCTTGGGCCAGTTGGCGTTCCAAGGGCGCAGCCTTTTGTCGCAGGGCCCCCATCAAGCTGAGGAGCCCGGGTGGCAAACCGGGCGGAATGTCCGCCGGCACCGCTGAGGTGGCGGCCCACCCGGCCACGCTGCCGCTCATCAAAATGGCTAGCGCAGCCCGAACACCCCGCTTCAGAACATGAAACAACATGCTTCAAACTCTACCGGAGAAAACTCCCTTAGCCAACTGCCATCCTCCCTTCCCATCCCGGCGATTCCGGCAAAAACCCGCAAGCGATGATTGACAGCAAGCCGCCGCCCCCTTAAGTTTTGAACAGACATAAACGTTTTACCGCATGTTAGTAAAAATATTTTTAATCTTGGCGATCCTCGCGGGCATCGCGGCGGCCATCCTTGGTTTCACACAGGTCAAGCCCAAGATTGAAGGCTTGCAGCAAAACCTTGTGGACGAAACCACCGAGCGCATCAAACAAACCAAGCGCGCAGAAAAAGGGGAGAAAGAGCGGGATCAGGCCTTGTCCGATTTGAAGAGCGAGCGCAATGCCCACAGCCAGACCCGCAACCGCTTGCGCACGGCGGAGGACAACCTGGCCGCCTCCGAGCAACGGAACCAACAGCTTCAAGCGCAGATCAACAAGTTGCAGAGCGATTTGACAGCGGCCCGCCAAAACCTCGCGGCTTGGGATGCCTTGGGCATCAAGGTGGATGAAGTCAAGGGAATGATGAACAACCTGGCCGAGGAAAAACGCAAAAACGACGTCCTCCAGACCGAGAACAAGATGCTTAGTCAGCGGGTGGCCATTTTGAAGCAACAACTGGATGATTTGCTCAAGCCCGATGCCTCAGAAATGGTGGAGGAAGGCGTGCCGTTGCCAACTGACCTCCGTGCCAAGGTTGTGGCCGTGGATCACAAATGGAGTTTTGTGGTGCTCAATGTTGGCCGTGACCAGGAGGCCCGCGAAGGCGGCAACATGCTGATTTACCGGGATGGCAAATTGATTGCCAAGGTCAAGATTCAGAGCGTCACCGACAATACTTCCATTGCCACCATCATGTCGGGTTGGAATATTGCGGACGTGCAGGAGGGCGACCTGGCCCTTCACCGTCCGGTCAAACGCAAGGTGAGTCAATGAAAAGCTTCCTTAGCATTGGACGGCGCGTGATTTTCTGCGCGGTGTTGGCTGGATTTGCGCTGGTCTTGAGCGGTTGTGGCTCGGTGGAAAAGGATGCCAGCCATGTTTCCGCCCGCCCTTGGAATGCCCCCAAATCTTGGGAAGGTGGTCTGCCCACCAGTCTCAACGAAGGCCGGTAAAAACAACCGGCCATCCTTCCATATTCAACTTTGTCGAGCCGACATAATGCATTGTGTCGAAGGGTCGGCTCTCATTTAATTTATTCCCCCTGTCCTCTGCTTGATTGGGGCAGCGGTCTGTCCGATTCAGCATCCCGGCCTCACCCGTTAATCTCTGTATGAAAATGGATTGGGCGGCCCATGAATGGGGCGCGGACGCGGGGTGGCGGTTTTCCAAAAAAAGACAACCAAGCCGGCGGCCAAGAGCAGATTGGCCCCCTGGCTGATGCCGTGCCAGAGGCGGAAACTCCGGGCGGCCATTTCGACTTGTTCCGGTTTGGCGCGGGGGTCGTAACGCGCAGCGTGCAATTTCTTCAAGATGGGATGCACGCCCCATGCACCGGCCAAACAAAGCATGAGCAGCCCCATCGCCAAAAGATTGCGAGACTGTCGCCACGATAATCCCTGATAGGCCGATTCGGCCAGGGCCTGCAACACAGCAATGACCCCGCAGATTTGCAACCACCAAAAATAGCGTTCCATCACGAAGATGGCCGCCAGCCCGGCGCGCGCCCGGCTGTATGGCGCCTGCACTCCGCCAAAAAGATTCAACATGGTGTCATGAAAAAAGGCGGGGGCCACCGCCACGGTGAAAAACAAGGCGGCACCCAACCAGGCGGCGGCATTGACCAGCCCCACAAATCTGAGCAGACCCAGCACGAGGTCGGAGAGTATCTCTTTTTCCCTCAGGGCTCAACCTTAACCGGCTTTTTGGCATTGCGCCGGTGCCGCGCATGGTTTATGTCACCCCCATGCGGTTGTCGTTTTGCAAGATGAACGGGGCGGGCAACGATTTCGTGCTGGCCGACAATCGGCGGCAGGAAATTCAGCTCAGCCCGGAGCAGGTTCGGCGCTTATGCCATCGTCAACGTGGCATTGGGGCGGACGGCTTGATTTTATTGGTTCCCTGCACATCGGGGCGGGCGGACTGGGCGTGGCAATTTTGGAACAGTGATGGGAGCGTGGCTGAAATGTGCGGCAACGGCTCCCGTTGTTTTGCCCGGTATGTCCAACGGTTGACCGGAGTTCAGGAGACATTCACTTTTGAGACGTTGGCGGGGGTCATCACGGCTCGTTTTCGCGGTGAGCAGGTCACCATCGACCTGACCGCTCCGCAAGGATTGCAACTTCATCAAGCCTTGGAAACCTCCCGTGGCAAGGTGGTTTGTCACTCGGTGAACACCGGTGTGCCGCATGCTGTGATTTTTGTGCCGGATGCGGATCAGGCACCGGTGGCCGAGCTGGGGCCCCAAATCCGCCATCATGCTGCCTACGCCCCCAAGGGCACCAATGTGAACTTCGTGCAGACGTTGGGACCGGGCCTCATTCGCGTGCGCACCTTCGAGCGCGGTGTTGAGGGGGAAACCCTTGCCTGCGGCACGGGAGTCACCGCCTCGGCCCTCATTGCGGCGCGATTGCATCATTTTCCTTCGCCGGTGCAAGTGCAGGTTCAGGGCGGCGATGTGTTGGAGGTGGGCTTTCGCGAGGAAAACGGCCAGTTCACCGATGTCACGTTGACCGGGCCGGCAGACTTTGTTTTTGAAGGAACAATTGAGCTTTAATCCGGAGCTGCAGTGAATTAAACTGTTTGAAATGGCACACGTATGTCGGTGTTGAAACAATCCTACTTTGGTACGTTCACCGCCTTGGTCACGCCGTTCAAGGACGGCAAGGTGGATGAGAAGGCTTTTGCGCAGCTCATCAAGATGCAAATCAAGGCCGGCGTGAACGGCATCGTGCCGGTGGGCACGACCGGTGAATCGCCCACGCTCGACTACGAGGAACACCTGCGCGTCATTGAGCTGGCCGTGCAGGCGGCGGGGGGGAAGGTGAAAGTCATTGCCGGCACCGGTGCCAATTCCACCAAGGAAGCCGTTTATCTGACCCGCGAAGCGGAAAAACTGGGGGCCACCGCTTCCCTGCAAGTGGCACCATACTACAACAAACCCACGCAGGAAGGGCTTTACCAACATTTCCGGAAGGTGGCTGAGTCCACGCGCCTGCCGATCATCTTGTACAGCATTCCGGGACGTTGCGGGGTGGAAATCGGTGTGGATACTGTGGCCCGGCTCGCGGGGGATTGCCCGAACATTATCGGCATCAAGGAAGCCGGCGGCAACGTGGACCGCGTAAGCCAGTTGCGCGATGTCCTGCCTGGAAAATTTGTGGTGCTCAGCGGGGACGATGCGTTGACGCTGCCTTTCCTGGCGGCGGGTGCCGCGGGCGTGGTGAGTGTGGCCTCCAACATCATCCCGCGACAGATTAACCAAATGGTGATGGGCTTTTTGACCGGCAACCTGCTCAGAGCGCAAATGTTGCATCACCGTTATTACCGCTTGTTCAAAGATTTGTTCATCGAGACCAACCCCGTCCCCATCAAGGCCGCAATGGCCATGCTGGGCTGGATTGAGGAAGAATGCCGTCTGCCGTTGGTACCCATGAGCGCCAAAAACCGGGCCATCCTCCGGAAAACAATGGTGGATTGCGGACTGCTCTCCAAATAATCGCCATGACAAAGATCATTATTAACGGCGCCCGCGGGCGCATGGGGCAGGCCTTGCAGAATTGCGCTGCGCGCTGTGACAACCTCCAGGTTATTGCGGCTATTGATTTGGGCGATGACCTTGACTCCGTATTGCCTCAAGGGGATGTAATCATTGAATTCAGCGCCCCTCAAGTGACGCCCGGCGTCGCTGCATTGTGCGCACAGCATCGCAAGCCGTTGGTCATCGGCACCACCGGCCATTCCGCCGCTCAACGGGATGAAATACTTAAAGCGACGCAGGTGATTCCCATGGTCTGGACAGCCAATTTTTCCACAGGCGTGAATACGCTTTTTTGGCTGACCCGGAAGGCTGCGGAAATCTTGGGCCCCGGCTACGATTTGGAGGTGGTGGAAATGCATCACCGCCTCAAAAAAGACGCCCCCAGTGGCACGGCAAAAGCGCTCGGGGAAATCCTCGCGCAAGTGCGTCGGCTGCAATACGAGGAAGCTGTGCGGCACGGCCGCGCCGGATTGGTGGGCGAGCGCACCTCCAACGAAATCGGCATGCATGCGTTGCGCGGTGGTGATGTGGTGGGGGAACACACTGTCATTTTTGCCACGCCCGGTGAGCGGGTTGAACTCACGCACAAAGCCTCCAGCCGGGAGACTTTTGCGATGGGGGCACTGCGGGCTGCGCAATGGGTGCTGCAACGTCCGCCCGGTCTCTACGACATGCAGGACGTGCTGGGATTGAAGTAACAGCCCCGTTTCGCGGGCCGCCCCGCCATGCCGGACGCCCCCAAAATGCGCGACTCCGCCCCGCCCCCCTTGGCTGTGGTGGCCTTGGGTTCCAACCTCGGAGACTCCGAAAACATCCTTCGCGCCGCAGCCCGTGAACTGGAAGCGCTGGCTGCCGGTGGGTTCAAGCTGTCCTCATTTTACCGCACTGAGCCGGTGGACTGTCCGCCCGGCTCTCCCTCATTTCTGAATGCCGTCGCCGTCTTTGTTCCGCGTCCGGAGGAAACACCGGAGACGTTGCTGGAAAAATTACAGGACCTTGAGCGGCGCTTTGGGCGTCAGCCCAAAAAAATCCACAATGAACCGCGTCCCCTGGATTTGGATTTGATTGCCTTCGGACGCGAGACTCGCCATACCCCGCAACTGACCCTCCCGCATCCACGCGCCCGCCAAAGGGCGTTTGTGCTGGAGCCTCTTCGTGAAATCTGTCCCGATTTTGACTGGCCCGAATAAGCCGGCCCCGCCGCCGAAAAATATTTTTGGAGCGTAATGCTTTTACGCTAATTTTTGAACGACAACCCGGCAGCCGCCCTGTTTGCGTGCAGGCGAAATGAGCCGCGATTTTTACTCGATGCGCCAGCTACATTTTTATTGGCGGGTGCGCCCCGCCCAAACACTACTGGCCTTGGCCACCGCCGCAGCAGCCATTTCATTCCTGGTCTCCTGTGCTTCCGTGGAGAGGGCCGTAGTGCGTCCGCCGGATATTCCCGGCGCCACCTTTGTGGGCAACGCCGCTTGTGCCGACTGCCATTCCAACATCGTTCAACAATTTCCCCTCAGCCCGCATTCACGGGTGCATTTTGAGGGAGCGGCATTGGCTGCACAGACAAGTTGCGAAGCCTGCCACGGCCCGGGCAGCCTCCACATTGCCCGCGGGGGCGGCCGTCAAAACATCTTTAATCCACGTAAAGACCCGGTCGCCTGCCTGCACTGCCATCAAGACATTGAGATGGAGTTTCGCCTGCCGTCGCATCATCCGGTGCTTGAAGGAAAAATGAATTGCGTGCAATGCCATGACCCACATGGCCGCGACATCATGAAGCCTGCGGGTGGCCCGGCCATGGCGCGCGTGAATCAGCAGTGCGCCTCCTGTCACCAAAACGAAAGCAAACCGCACATCTTCGAGCATGAGGCGCTGCGGGAAGGTTGCACGGTTTGCCACCGGCCCCACGGAACCGTGGCGGCCAAGTTGTTGCTCGAACGCGATCCCAACCTCTGCCTCAAGTGCCACGCGCAGACCCCCGGCCCAGGGGCGGCAGGGGATATTTACATCGGCAAAGTTCCACACGGCGCCTACCTGCGTCAGGGCACCTGTTGGTCGGCGGGTTGCCACAGTGCCGTGCACGGCTCCAACCTGAACCCGCGCTTGAGGTATTGATATGAAACGCCCCTCCCGCCTTTCGTTGGCCTTGGCCGGCGGCGTTGCCTTTGCAGTGGTGCTGTCAGGCGCTGCGGCCCCGGACGTTGCACGACTTCCCGCGCCAGTGGCGTTCCAGGTGGATTATGTGCGGGACATAAAACCGATTTTCGATCGCTCTTGTCTGCGTTGCCACGGACAGGAACGGCCCAAGAGCGACTTCAGCCTCGTCACACGAGAGGCTTTGCTGCGCGGAGGCGCTGAGGGCCGGGCGGTCGTGCCCGGCAACAGTGCCGAGAGCCCGCTGGTGCATTACATCGCCGGACTTGTGCCGGACATGGAAATGCCGCCGCCGGGGAAGGCGCCGCCGGTCACTTCCCAGGAAGTCGCTTTGATTCGCGCATGGATTGACCAGGGGGTGACTTGGGATGAAACCGCCGATGCCCTCGCTTATGCTCCGCGCCTCACACTCGCCACCACGGTCGGCGGTTGGTGGGTGGGCGGACGGCAGAACCTTTTTCGAGAACACACCGGCCAGCGTGAGGGCGTCTGGGGCGGCGTGCAAGAGATGTCCTACTCCCAACGTCTGACCAATGGCACTTTGGTGGAGGTGGACGCCCGCGCAGTCTTCGGCACGCCGGATTATGCAGCACGTCTGAGTCTCACCCGCCCCCAAGTGGGCTTTTTGCGTGCGGGCATGCAGCAATACCGCCGGTATTACGATGATGCCGGCGGTTATTATGGACCCTTCGGCAGCGAGGCATGGAGCCTTGGACGTGAACTCAAGCTCGACGTTGGGCGCGTGTGGTTCGAAGCCGGTCTCGCCCGGCCCCGCTGGCCGCGTATCACGGTGGGTTATGAATACCACTACCGGCACGGAGACAAATCCCTTACTCAATGGGGTGATGTCACCGATCCCGTCTCTGGTGAAGTGCGCAGCGTGTACCCATCCTGGAAACGCCAAAACGTGGACACTCATGTTGTGCACTTGGACATTGCCCAAGATTGGCGCGGCTGGCAGTTCACCGACCAGTTGCGACTCGAGTTTTCCCAACTTCACCACGAACGCGAGCACGCCTCATTCGTCGCGGGCAAGGACGGACCGGACAAGGTGGCCCGCATCGTGGAACAGTTGAAATCGTTTCAGGCTGTGAACACTTTGCAGGTGGAAAAACAATTACGCCCTTGGCTTTTTGGCGCTGCGGGTTACCTCTATCAAACATTCGATGCCCGGGCCCATCATGATCAAACAGTCAACTACCTACCGCCCAGTCTGGTGGCCCCTGCACCTGGGCCGTGGCCGGATGACAAGTTTTGGAACTTCAATCACCTGACGCTCCGCCAGGAATCGCACGTTGCCAACCTCAACCTGCAAATCAAACCTTGGCGCCACCTCTCGCTCGCAGCCGGGGTTCAGCCCGAATGGCAAAGTCAGGAAGGCTTCGGTTACGTAATCTTGGATGAAGGCGTGCCGGTGTTTGGCCAGTCCGCATGGGTCAGCGCCACCCATGACCGTGTTTCCCTTACTGAAGATGCCGGTCTCCGTTTCACGGCAATTCCATGCACCGTGCTTTTTGCGGATGCGCGTTTCCGTCAGGAAAGCCTTGAACAATACGAGTTCATGGGGCCGGGGAATTTTTACGAGTTCGACCGCCGCACCGATGCCTCCTCTGACCAACGCGATTACCGTGCGGGTTTGAGTTTTTCGCCCTGGAATCGCATCTCCCTTACAGGTCATTTCCGCCGCCGCGAGCGTTACAACCACTATCACCATCCGGAAGATATTGCCTTCATGAGTGCGGGCGGTTTTCCCAACGATGGTTACTCCGCTTTCATCACCAGCCGGCGCGACCTCACCGATGAATGGGAAACCAAACTCGCGTGGCGCGTTCACAAAAGCCTCAAGCTCTCGTTTGGCTACCGCTATCGCCTGACCGATTGGTTCAGCGCCACCGACGAAGCCCCCTTCGGAGTATCACCTGGCGGCGGCCTGCAAACGGCAGTCACCCGCGTCCACACGTTCATGGGAACGATAACCTTTACTCCGCACCCGCGCTTTTACACTTCTTCCACCCTGGCGCTTTCCGAAACCAAAACGGCTGCCTTTGCCGGTGATTCTGCCGCGGTAGTTCCTTGGAAAGGCACTACATGGACCTTGATGAACAATGCCACCTATTTGTTGAGCCGCACGACGGATTTCAATGCCGGCTGGTCAGTTTCACACTCCGATTTCCGCCAATCGAATGATGCCACGGGCTTGCCGTTGGGCAGCAGGTTCACCAGCCACGCCGCACAGGCTGGCTTCACACGTCGCTTTGGCGAGCGTGTCACCGCTTCCCTTAATTACCTTTATTACCACTTCGACGAGGCATGGAACGGCGCCGGGCGCACCTACGAAGCGCATGGCGTTCTGGGCACGTTGCGCGTGGATTTCACCCCGCGCCCGGCAAACAAGCCTTGAGCGCATCTCAGATTTTAAGCTTGCAACGACAGCGCCACGGGTTAATTTGCGTCAAGTATGAGCTGCATAACAGTTGACGCCGATATCCCGGCCCGCATTGCCACCCTCGCACGCCGTGTTCTTGAAGGGGGGCAGATTGAACGCGACGAGGCGCTGGAGCTTTTTGCTTTGGAGCGCAGCGCGGACATTTACGATTTGATGGCCTGGGCCAACCGCATTCGCGAACACTTCAAGGGCAACCGCATCCATCTTTGTTCCATCGTCAATGCCAAGGCGGGCGGATGTCCGGAAGATTGCAAGTTTTGCGCGCAGTCTGCTTTTTACAAAACCAACAGTCCGCGGTACGGCTTTGTGGACCCTGAACCGGTGGAGCAGGCGGCGGAAGAGGCCATGCAACATGGTGTGACCGCTCTGGGTTTGGTGGCCGCTTGGAAAGGTCTGAACGAAGGCCCGATGCTCGATGAAGTTTGCGAGCGGGTGCGGGAGCTGGCGCGCAGCGGCAAGGCGCGGGCGGACGTTTCACTGGGCATCATCAAAAGCCAGCGGGTGGCCGACCGGCTGAAAGAGGCGGGCGTGCAGGTGTACGGGCACAACTTGGAGACCTCACGGCGGTTTTTCCCCCAACAATGCACCACGCACACCTATGATGACCGGATTCAAACTCTCAAGTTTCTCCGCAACGCAGGCATCCGCATTTGCTCCGGCGGCATCATCGGCATGGGCGAAACTCGCGAGGATCGTTGCGACCTTGCGCTGAGCCTTCGCGAAGTGGGCGCCAGCGTGGTGCCCATCAACATTCTCAATCCCATCCCCGGCACGCCTTTCGAGAACGTGCCGCCGCTGCCGCCGCTTGAAATCTTGAAAACCATCGCCTGCTTCCGCTTCATCCTGCCGCGTCAGGAAATCATGGTGGCCGGCGGGCGGACGGTGAACCTGCGCGATTTGCAAAGCATGATTTTCATGGCGGGCGCCAGCGCGCTGATGGTGGGAAACTACCTGACCACACTCAACCGCCCCGTGGAACAGGATTTGCAGATGCTCAAAGATTTGGGTCTGGAACCGGCGGGCAGCAACCACGATTTCAGCGATCAGCCGGAGACGGCCCCCGCTGCCCAACCAAAAGCACCGGCACCCGAACCGGCCTTGGTCTGAACCTTGATTCAGGCTTGGCACCGCCACGCCCGTAATATGTAGGCGTGGGCATTGTGGGTTGGTTCGCCCCCGAATCGCCGCGCCAAAAAAGTATCCAGGTGAATGGCTTGCGCCTCGAACCCGGCTTTTTCCAAACGCTCACGCACCCGCGGCAGGCTCAGCCGATTCCAATGGTATTCATCCACCGGTCGCACCAGGTGATCGCTCTCCTCGTGCATTTGAAAAAAACCGAACACCAGCGCCTTGCGGGCAACACGCGTGACTTCCTCCAAGGACCGTTCCAAGGCAGCCGGGCTCAAGTGCTCAAATAAATCGTGCGCCACCAAAACATCCACCGACTTGTCCCCGTACTCTATCATCTCCAGAACATTGCCCACTTCAAATCGCGCCTGTGGACACAGGGCACGCGCATTCACTACATTTTTTTCGCATAGATCAAAACCGGTGTAATCCAGAAACCGGGCCAGTCCAAACGATTCCCAGAAGCGGTAGTCATTGGCCGAGCCGCAGGCCGCTTCCAAGACGCTTAAGCGCGGAGCCTCCCGGCTGGCCAGAGCTTGCCGCCACAGCGCCGCAAAAGTGTTCAACACCGCCTCCGGCATCCGCACCGGCGTCATCGCCAGCAGGTCCGGGGTCAAAAGCTGATCCAGGTAATTGGGCACTTCCAACTCCCCGATTTTTTCTGGAAGCCGCATGTACACCGCATGAAGAAACGCTGGCAGCGTCACGCCCTCCACCACCGCCATGGGCCGCCGCAGACCCGCGCGGAGACTTTCCACATCTTCATCAATCATCGGATGTTCAAACCGCTGAAGCATCCAATTCATGACCATGGAAAAACGGATTTCTGCATCCTGTAACGCAGCGAATTCATTGCCACAAAGCAACTCCACCAAAAAATGGCGTGTGAGGATGCTTGAGAGATTCAGGCGTGGGTCTTCGACACTGGCCACCAAATAATCGCGCAAATCGGCGGCATCATGGCGGTCCCACATGCGCTGCAGCGCCTGACTTTCTTTTTCCAGTGCAGGGTCCATAAAAACAGGATGGCCTGCAGAATCCCGCCAGGCAAAGTTTTTTCAAAACTCCGAAAGGGAGGGGCCGTGACGTTTTTGCGGCTACGGCATTTGCGCGTGGATTTGCAGAAGAAGTTGGGGAACTTGATCAAACTCCTCCGACTTTACAAGAAAATGTTTGGCCCCCAGTGCTTGGCAGCACAAGCGAAATTCCGGGGTGTCATAGTTGGTTAAGACGATGGGCACGGCGCGCAATTGATGTCGGCGCAAGTGACGCAAAACATCCATGCCGGTTCCGTCGGGCAGATCAATATCCACTATCACCACGTCCACATCATCCCCGTCCAATTGGCGCAGGGCGTCCTGCACCGACGGAGCTTCCGCCACGACACAGCCCTTGGCTTGTTCGAGCATCAACGATTTCAAACGCCGGCGTACCGGCGCCGAATCTTCCAACAGCACTACATGCAAATGGCCGTCGTCTGAAGGCATATTTACATTTTGGCCGCAGCCGCCGCCTGCTTGTAGTGGCAAACCAGCGGCAGTGATCGGCAGCACAACGCTCCGGCGGCAATCAGCACTCCGTGCGAACAACCGGCCAGGGGCGTTTGCCAAGGACCGGTATGCCGGGCGGTTGCATCGCTTTCCGCCACCCACACAGAGACCGCCGGAAGCCGCACCACAGGCACCGGCCACCGCGGGTAGCTTTCCGGTCCTATCTCGATGGACAAGGCGCGCATGATTTTGTTTTTCATACTCAGATTAACGGAAAAAAAGCGCGCCCTTACAGCGGAACTGCGCCCGAAGTTTTTGTCGGAAAACCACTGGCTACACGTCGGTCAAACACCCGACATAGTTAAGTCGTGGTCTGAAGCCTTGGAAAAAGCGGGACGGCATCCGGGGGTGGATCATGAATCCACCTCAACCTCTGCCCGCAACCGGCCCAAGTGCCCTTAAATCAACTGGGTTTTACCCGGTATGTACACGGGGTAACTGCCGTCGGGACCCGGCTTGACCGGTGGCTCCATGCCATCCTTGCAATCTTGTGGAAGCGGAGGATAGGCAAAATCGGAGGCATTGATTTGTTCCCATGTTACTTCTTTGCCGGTGTAGCAGGAGATTTGGCCCATCACCGACATCATGGTGCTGCGGCACATGTAGTCTCCGTTGTTGATGGGTTCTCCAGCGCGAATGGCTGCAAACAGGCGGTCGTGCTCGACTTGATAAGGATCGCACTGTCCTTCCCAGCGCCAATTGGTCTCGCCGGAAATACGGCAGCCCATGATGTTCGCGCGGCCCTTGGTGCCGAAGACCAGGCTCGAATATTCATCGTAACAAAAGGTGGTGGTGCGGCAAAAGGCATAGAGGCGGATATTGTTGGGGAAGAGGTACACCACCGAGTGATGATCGAAGACATTGCCGTATTTGCCCTCCACCATGGTGGAGCGCCCGCCCAAACCATGGCATCGGAGCGGTGCCGCATCCTTCATGCACCAACTGGCTCTGTCCAGGTTGTGCACCAACGACTGCACCACATCGTCCCCGCTCAGCCAGACGAATCGGTACTGAATGCTGATTTGCCATTCCAATTCCGAATGTTTGGGGTTGCGTTCTCCCAATCCATAGGGCGCGCGCAAAAAGTTTTCTTCGATGGAGACAATGTCTCCGATGGCGCCATCGTGAATGCGTTGCACAGTCTCCGCATACCCGGCGTGGTAACGGCTGTGCAGACCGGAGACCAGGCAAAGTTTCTTCTCCTTGGCCAGGTCTGCAGCGGCCTTCATCATCTTGACACCGGCAGGGTCTATGCCGTGGGGTTTTTCGGTGAAAACATGTTTGCCTGCTTGAATGGCGGCCATGGTGTGCAAGGGATGAAACTTGGCCGCATTGGCAATGAGCACCACATCGGAGGACTCAATCACTCCTTTGTAGCCGTCAAATCCGCTGAAACAGTGGTCATCGTCCACCTGGACCTGTTCAGGCTTCTGCGCCTTGAGCGCTTCGCGTTTGCTGTGCACGCGGTCCAGGAAATAATCGTGCATGGCCACCAACCGCGCGCCCTTGTCAGCCGTCAAGGCTTGGACGGCGGCTCCGCTGTTGCGTCCGCCGCATCCAATCATGCCCACTTTGAGAATGTCCCCCCCGGCGGCATGGGCAAAGCGGGACATGTCCAATGCGGCCAGTGAAGCTGCCGCGGCTGTGGCGGCGCTGGTACGAAGGAATGAACGGCGCGTGAAGGTGTTTGCTGTTTTCATGGCAGTGCTGAGATGCCAAATGCTACAACCACGGCTGTTAATTCCAAGCATAAACAATTCCGGGCACTCCCCATTTTTCCATGCAGCTCATTTCAAACATCAGTGGACAAGTCACTGTATGCCGATTAAAGTTCACGTGAAAATTGAACCCATTATAGTTTATGCAGACAAATCGCCGTACTTTTTTGCGTACTTCCGCCAAAGCCGTCACCGGCGCTGCGCTGGTGGCCGCCGTTGCCCGCCCGGGCTATGCCGCCGAAAACAACACGATTCAAGTGGCCTTGATTGGCTGCGGTGGCCGCGGCACCGGCGCTGCCGACAACGCCCTCCAAACCAAGAGCGGTCCGATCAAGCTCGTCGCCATGGCGGACGTGTTTGAAGGCAAACTCAACCGCAGTTTCGATTCTCTCAGTAAAAAATACGCCAACACCGACAAGTTTGATGTACCCGATGACCGCAAGTTTCTGGGCTTTGACGCCGCCAAAAAGGCAATGGACTGCCTGCGCAAAGGGGACATTGCCATCTTTGCCACACCGCCGGCTTTCCGATGGCCTTATTTGCAATATGCCATTGAGAAGGGGCTGAATGTTTTCATGGAAAAACCGGTCACGGTGGATGGGCCCACGACACGGAAGATGCTCGCCTTGGCAGACTTGGCCGATCAGAAAAACCTAAAGATTGGCGTCGGCCTCATGGTCCGCCATTGCCGTGGCCGGCAGGAATTACACAAGCGCATCGCCGACGGGCAGATCGGCGATATTCTGCTCATGCGGGCCTATCGCACAGGCGGCACCGCCGCCACTGCCGGCCCCAAACCCAAGGATATGAATGAAACCCTTTATCAGATTCAGCGTTTTCATGCCTTCCTCTGGGCCAGCGGCGGTGTGTTCAGCGATTACAACATCCACCAAATTGATGAATGCAGTTGGATGAAGAACGCTTGGCCTGTCCGCGCTCATGCCGTCGGCGGACGCCATTTCCGCGGCGAGTCCTTGGATCAAAATTTTGACAGCTACTCCATCGAATACACCTATCCTGACGGCACCAAACTGTGGTTCACCGGCCGGCACATGCCCGGTTGTCACAATGAGTTTGCGAGTTACGTCCACGGCACCAAGGGCTCAGGCATCGTCAGCACCAATGCCCACACCCCGGGCCGGGTGCGGCTGTTCAACTCACACAATATTTCCAGCGAATCCCTCATCTGGGCTTTCCCACAACCGGAGCCAAATCCCTACCAATTGGAATGGGACGATTTGGTGGAGGCCATCCGCAAAGATTTGCCCTACAACGAAACCAAGCGCGGGGCCATCGCCAGTCTGGTCACCAGCATGGGGCGCATGGCCGCGCACACCGGTCAAATCATCACCTACGACGACATGCTCAACTGCGAGCACGAATTTGCGCCGGGCATTGACAAAATCACCCTCGACAGCCCGGCTCCGTTGCAATTGGGACCGGACAAGCGTTATCCAGTTCCGCAACCCGGCAAATTGGGCAAACGGGAATATTGATGGCCCACGCGGCTGCCAAAAAGGGCTGCCGCACCATAAAAAATCCTGCAGTCTTGGCGCCATTTTCGCCTTGGGCCTTTTGCGGGCTTGAGGGCAAAATCAGCCCATGCAGTTTTATCTGCTGGTCAACCCAGTTTCCGGCAACCGTTCCGCGTTGGACGCTGCGGCCCGGGTGCAACGCCTTTTGCAAGACGCCGGCCATGAGGCCAAGCTGGAACTTACCACCGGCAAAGGGGATGCACACCAACGCGCACGCGCCGCGCTCACGGCCGGTTGTAACGCGGTGCTTGTCTGCGGAGGGGACGGCACTTTGCAGGAGGTTGCTGGTGCTTTGGCCGGAACGCCGGTTCCCCTGGGTATCATCCCACGGGGGCGCTGCAATGATTTTGCCCGCACCTTGGGTCTTTCACGTCGCGATTCTCCGGAACGTCTGGCGCAAATTTTTCTGGCCCAAAAAACACGCGCGCTGGATTTGGGAACCGTTGGAAATCAGGTATTCCTCACCGTGGCTACTTTGGGATTTGATTCCGAGGCCAGCCGCTTTGTGGAAACGCGGCGTTTATGGGTTCGCGGCACGGTGGCCTACTTGTACGCCGTCCTGCGTGTCCTCCAGCGTTTTGAATTTCCCGTGGTTCAATTTCGTGGGGAATTCGGGACGATTGAAGGGCGTATCCTGCTCGCCGCCACCGCCAATGCTCCAAGCTACGGCGGAGCGATGATGATTGCGCCAGACGCCGTCCCCGATGACGGCAGATTCCACATCACCTTGGTCAATCAAGTCTCTCGCCTGACCGTGTTGCGAATGCTTCCACGAGTGATGCGCGGGACGCACATCACGCATCCGGCGGTGCGGGTGCTTACAAGTTCATGGATAGAATACTCGTCTCCCAAAGCCCCGTTGTGGATATGTGCAGATGGCGAGTCTTTATGTCAGACCCCGTGCCGCTTTGAGATTCGCCCGCGGGCCTTGAAGGTTTTGGCACCTTGAACGGGGCAGGTCAAACCAGGTGGTGGATGACATCACGCAATGGCGCCAAATCGGGCTCGCTCAGAGCGCGCTGTTTGAGCTGTTCCCGCTCTGACGGTTGCGAGGCCAATTCAAAAGCCTGCGCCAGCCATTCGCGGCTCTCCTCCACCCGGCCCAGGTGCGACGCATAACAGGAAAGTTCCAGGGCGATCGCCGGCGTTGGTTCAAAGCGTTCGACAGCTTGGAGCAACAATTGATGCGCTTCGTCCGTTCTACCCATCGCGTGCAAGCTGCATCCCAAATAAACCCACCCGTAACCGTCCTTTGGTGCAATCCGAATCAACGCCCGCGCTTGTTCAGCGCAGCGATGCCATTGACGACATTGTGCCGCCACCTGGCAACCCACACGCAACACAAGCGGATGCTCACGGGATGCAGAGCCCATCCGTTCAAGTTCACGCACGGCTTCCTGTGCAAGACCCAATTCGAGCCATCCGCAGGCGGCAGAAAGAAAATGCATGTCGGGAAATTCCAACGGTTTCATAACTGTGCTGGCCAACCGAAAATTTTTTCTAGATTGCCGTCAACGACGCTGGGCTAGGTTAACCAACATACTCCATTATCGGCGGCAGGGCAAAAAACTAAAATGCCCACCGCGATTTTTTCCGCGAGGCTTTGCTCTCGTAAAAAACGAGGGACCGTTTTAGACTCCAGCCGTGGACAACGCGAAGCCCACACCTTCCCTCGAACAGCAGCCCGTGACGGTGTTATGGGGTGTTGGGCAGGAGCGCGCCGCTTTGCTGGCGCGATTGGGTATTCAATCGGTGGAAGACCTCCTCCTCCATTGCCCTCGACGTTATGAAGACCGGCGCCACACGGTGCCCATTCGTACTCTTCAAGAGGGCCAAACAGCACTGGTTCATGGGCGCATTTTGGCCCACGGTGTCAAAAAATTCAAACGCGGCACCAAATCCATCTATGAACTGATTTTGGATGATGGCACCGGCCGCCTCTATTGCCGGTGGTGGAACATGCCCTTTTTGGAAAAAGTTTTTCACGTCGGCGACCAACTCATTGTCTATGGCACCGTGCGCTACTTGCGTCCCGCCACGATGGACCACCCGGAAACCGAAATTTTGGAAGATGGAGACGAAGCCGGGGCGCACTTCGAGCGCATTACGCCTATTTATCCGTTGACCGAAGGGCTGACTCAGCGATGGTTGCGCGGGTTGATTTGGAGGACGCTGCAGCAGACGAGTGGACGCATTGAGGACCGACACCTTATTTTGGTTCAGGCCGGTTTCATGCCCCGTGCCGAAGCTGTGCGTGCGCTGCATTTTCCCGCGGAATTGGAGGAGGCCGAGCGGGCACGCCACAGGTTGGCCATGGAAGAGTTGCTGGAATGGCAGTTGAAGCTGCAAAAGCGGCGCTGGACGCTCCAGCAACGCGCCCGGGCCCTGCCTTGCAGCGGGGACAACAATCGTTTAATCAAACCATTTCTTTCGCGCCTCCATTTCAAACTCACCCAAGCCCAAACGCGTGTTCTGCGTGAAATTCGTCAGGACATGGGCGGCGAATGCCCCATGAGGCGGCTCCTGCAAGGCGACGTTGGCTCCGGCAAGACGGTGGTGGCAGCATGCACGGCACTCATGGCGTTGGAAAGCGGCTTTGATGTGGCCTTCATGGCGCCCACAACCATTCTCGCCGAGCAACATCATCAAACATTTCGGCAATGGCTCGAACCACTGGGCGTGCCCGTTTCATTTCACATCTCCGGTCGGCAGGCGGAAGGTTCACCGGGCGCCGCGCCACAGCTGGCCATCGGCACCCATGCCTTGATCACTCAGGATTTTTCCCTGCCCCGGCTGGGACTGGTCATCATAGATGAACAACATAAATTTGGTGTAGCCCAGCGCGAGGCTCTTGTTCGCAAGGGCCGCTATCCACATCTCCTCATCATGACCGCTACTCCCATCCCACGGACTTTGGCCCTCACCCTGTATGGAGACTTGGATGTTTCCATCCTCGATGAACGTCCCCCAGGCCGCGGACAAATTCATACTTATGTCCGCACTCCGGACAAAGCCCCCCAAGTGTGGGAATTTGTGCGCAAACAACTCGAAGAAGGCCGCCAGGCTTATGTCGTTTATCCGCGCCTCGAAGAAGGAGACAGCGACAACGGCCTGAAAGCTCTACAGGATGAATTTGAAAACGTGCAACGCCGGCTGGCGCCCTGGCGGGTGGACTTAATCCACGGGCGCATGCCCGCCGCGGAGCGCGAACACGTGATGGCGGGGTTCCGCGCCAACCGCATCCAAGCCCTGCTGGCCACCAGCGTCATCGAAGTTGGCGTGGATGTTCCCAACGCCACCATCATGGTTGTGGAAAATGCCGAGCGTTTTGGACTGGCCCAACTGCACCAATTGCGGGGACGCATCGGGCGTGGCGCGCACACCTCCCATTGCATCCTTCTGGCCGGGGCGAAATCGGCTGAGGCCATCGAGCGTCTGAAAATCCTGGCCCATCATCAGGATGGATTTGCCATTGCAGAAGCGGACTTGAACCTCCGCGGCCCCGGTGAACTTTGCGGTCAAGCTCAGAGCGGACTGCCGCCTTTTCGCTTTGCTGATTTGTGCAAAGACCTGGCACTTGTGCAAAAAGCCCGTGAGCTGGCCCGCGCCCAAATCGAGGCTGCCTCCATGCGCCACTAACTATTTTGCGCGGGGGAGTGACGAACCAAATAATTCAAAAGCTCGGCGTACAGGGCCGTGCGGCTTCGGCAATGCCTTGGCGGTGAGTCGGCTGTCACCAGGGCAAACCCCGGACCGTACGCGCGCCCGTTCAGTACGCAAACAGCCGTGCCCGCTTCGGTGAGTTGCCTGCGCGCTCTGGCCAAAGCATCGGACGGGGTGCCTTCCATCTCATATTTCCATCCAATGATGAGTGCACGCGGAAACCACTCGCGCATCATCGGCAACAGTTTGGGCGTGGGCACAAGTTCCGCGAGCAAAGTCCCGCCGCGGCTTTCAATTTTTGCGCCGCGCACCTCCTCCAGCCGGCCATCGGGAAGACGACGATACACCTGCCCAAACGAAAAATCGCTGACGGCTGCTGCATGAAACACCGCACCGATGTCATTGCCGGCCATGCCGGCGAGCAATTCACGAAGGCGTTGCGTCGTGGTGAAACGTTCCACCTTGCAAGGCGGTCCGGGAGGAATCGCACTGGCCTGTTCACCCAACAGCAATCGCACTTGATGCCCCACCGAGGCCAACACCTCGGCCAATCCGCAACCCAGCGTGCCGGTGGAAAAATTGGTCAGGCGGCGCACCTCATCCAGCGGCTCAAAGGTCGGACCTGCAGTGACCACACATTGCATGAAGACAGCGCGACGCCCGCGGCATCAACCGCGGAAATAAATGATGACCCCGTAATCTTCCACCAATTTCTGGGATGTGGGGTCAATATGCGAGTAGGTCACCGGATACAACCCCAGAATATGTTTCTCTCCGATTTTTTGGAGGATGTCGGAAACGGTTTCATCAAATTTGTCCTTGCCGAATTCGAGGCATTCCGAGCGGCGCACCGTTTTGATTCGAAGCACCCGGTCGCTTTCTTGCGCGGCAAATTCCAGCGGGCGCGCCGCCTTTTTGATGAGCGCCTGCACGGGAGCCTTGCCGGTGGGCACCTTGAAATGCTTCTCCTCCTTCGCCGCCGCCGAGGTGGCAATCGGATTTAGCACGGCCTCAGGAGTGGGCGGCGCCGCCTCCTCCGGCGGACTGGGGATGATGATGGGAGTGCCACAGGAGGGGCATTCGATTTCCGAGCCGGCGCCGGAGGCATCCACTTCCAGCTCCTGTTCGCACGCTGGGCATTTGAAGGTGATATCCATAGGTTGAGCGCTGTTTTTACGCGTTTATGATACTCCTGCCCTCCCAACTTGAACAGCAGGAAGTTTTCCGCCGATACAATTTTCGAATTGCACGAGCTGCGCCCTGCCAAGGGTTGGCGGGACGGCTGCCGTGCCGTTGCAATCCACTGCCGACACCTGACTTGATCAAGACAGGTGGCCCTGTGGCGTCGCTTCGCCCGGACTTTGAGATTCCACGCCAACAGTGGGGACTCCTGCCGTCTGTTCGGGGGATGGTGCCGGATTCTCCACGGATGCAGTCGCCGTTGTCGGGGCAGGTGTTGCTGTGGTTCCCTCTGCCGCAGGTTCAACAGCGCGAGCAATGGACTCGATGCGAAAACGGCGGTTATGATGATGTTCGCCCTCGATTTCCGCCGTTTCCCCCACCTTCTTTCCAATCAAAGCTTTGCCGATGGGAGACAGATAACTGACAATCCCTCGTTCGGCATCTGTATCCCAAGCTCCCAAGATGGTATAGACCTCGACATGCTGGGTTTCCAAATCGGTAACGGTCACCCGCGTGCCGATGCTTACGGCGTCGGTGGTGGCGTTGGCAAAGTCGGTCCCCCGCGCATGTTGGATTTGGTGTTCCAGCTCGGCCTTGCGGCGCATGAGCAGTTTCTGCATTTCCTTGGCGGCCTTGTATTCATGATTTTCGCGCAAATCACCGTAACTGCGCGCAATGGCGATCTCGCGGGCATTGGCCGGAATTTTCTTTTGCACCAGCTCGTTGTACTCATTGCGGCGGCGCTCCAAGCTTTCCCAAGAGACGAGGAAGAAGTTGTCCTGCCGCGAGGACTCGCCCGTGATGAGTGACTGCATGTCAGGATAGCTCTTGACGATGCGGGCCAGCAGGGACCGTTTGTCCATGTCGTCAAAGCACGGGCTGAGCTGAAGAGCGCGGGTCAGGTCTTTGATGACCTCAATGTCTGCCGAGCTGATCAATTCCACCAAGAGTTCCTGGTCTGACACGATGTAATCGCGTAGGCGGTTGCTTTTGCGCTCGCTGAATTGGTCGCGTTCAATGGCCGAGAGCATGGCCCGGAAAACCTCCGGCCCAAGGATGTCGGCAAAAGTGTCGGAGCGCTCCTTGGCCAGCCAGAGCAGCAAATCGCTGCTGGCTTGATGTTGGCTGATGAGGCGGGCCAGGCACGTTTTCAATTCCTCAAGTTTGTGCTCGTGCAAAAGAATATGGGCCAGCTCGGCCACCAGCTTGGCGGAAACGCCATTGATGGCATCCAACAGAGCCTGCGCCCATGTGTCCGGGTGGGCTTTTTGAAAGGATTGCAGCATCCGGCGGTGGCGCTGGACTGGTGCGGCTTCCAAGACAGCCGCCACCTGGATGTCCGGCTGTTTCCAAACCGCTTCATCCGTCAACTCGCCCGCTTCACCGGCCATGCCGGCGGTTTTGCGAAGGTCATCCCGGGTGAAAATGGCATCCAACGCCGTTGCCGGTTGGGTACGTTGATAGTTCACGATTTCGGCGTTCAGGGCGTTGCAGACCTCATTGACCAATGCTTGAGGCTCCGGCAAGTCGGCGAGCGACCGCAACATCTGCTGCGCCACGGCGTTGCGGGCTTTCAATCCTTTGGCGGCGTAAAATTCTTTCAACAACCGTTCCCGTGGCGAGATGGTTTCCGCCAGGTACACAATGGGATCCGTCTTCTTGATGGGAATGACGAAGTGACCATCTTTTTTCATTTCGGCCCGCGCTGCTTCCCACCACTTGCGCCAGTCATCCCGGATGACATCGGGGACCAGCAACTGCTGGATTTGGTCCAGGCTGGCCTTGCCCCCAAAGCTGTTGAGCACCAGTTTGATGAGTTCCAAATGGTTGAGTGCGGCCATTTGGCGCAATTCCTCAATATTCATGGCTTTGCGCGCCAGAATATGGGTGGGGGGAATGGGCTTTAACGTTTCCGCTGCAAAATTCAAATCCATCTGGTGGTTGGGCCGCTCCATGAAATCAATCACGAACCGCGCAAATACGGTATCCACGGTCGTGATTTTCCCAAAGCCCCAATGCTTGTGGTAGCAGAACCGGTTTTCCGTCAGTGCCACCAACGGTTCTACGTGTTTGTTAAAAATCTTGCCCTGTGCAGCCAGTTTTTCGAATTCTGCTCGTATATTAGTCTCTGACATGCCCTGAACACCTTTCCACTTTGCTATCGTCAACCGCCTCTCGGGCCGTCAAAATCCACCCCAACGGCAACCGAGTATCTCTAATTATTAAATGGTAAACGGGCAAAATCCAAGAGAAATTGCGGCGCGCATTTTGCTGGGGGCATCGGGCAAGGGCGGTTTTGTGGAAAAACGCTTGGAAACCGAACTCGCCCACCATCCCTTAAACCCTGCGGACCAACGCCTGGTCATGGAGTTGGTTTACGGGGTTATCCGCTGGCAAGCCACCTTGGATTACCTCATTGACCGGCAAGTGGCGCGTCGCAAGCCTGATGCCCGCCTCCGCCAGCTTTTGCGGCTGGGTCTGTATCAAATGTTTTGGCTGGACCGTATCCCGGATCACGCCGCCGTCAATGAAACCGTGGCTTTGGCCCGCCGTTTGGGCTGCGCTGCTGGGGCCGGCTTCCTCAATGCCGTCCTGCGAGCCTTCAGCCGTCAAAAGGAGGCCACCCGTCAAGCCCTGCAAGAGTTGAAGCGCACTCAACCGGCATTGGGATACTCCCACCCCCAATGGTTGGTCGAGCTTTGGACCCAGCGCTGGGGAGAGGAGGCCGCCTGTTCGTTGATGACGTGGAACAATACACCGCCGCCCCTTTTCGCACGGGTCAACACCCTCAAGTGGACCGTGGAAGACCTTCTGGCACGTTGGGAAAAGGAAGGTGTGGTCTTTGAACCGTTTGAAGCCGACTGGCTGCCCCCGAAACTGGTTTTTCAACTCAAAGACCATCCCCCTTTGCAAAGCCTGGCCAGCTTTACCACTGGCGGTTTTTACGTCCAAGACCCCAGCACCTTGCTGGCCCCTCTCCAATTGCAGCCGGCACCCGGCCAAAACATCCTCGATGCTTGCGCCGCTCCTGGAGGAAAAACTTCCTTCATCGCCCAGCTTGCCGGCAACCAGGCACGCATCACCGCTTGGGACACCGCGCCGGAGCGCCTGAAACGATTGCAAGAAAACCTCGAACGCCTGGGCGTTGCCAATGTTTCCGTTGCCGCCGCCGACTGGCAGGCCAGCCCCACCGCCCGGTTTGACCGTATCCTGCTGGATGTCCCTTGCAGCAACACCGGCGTGATGCGCCGCCGCGTCGAACTGCGCTGGCGCCTGCAACCGGGGGAAATTCAACGACTCGCCCAAGAGCAACACCTCCTGCTGGCACTGGCCGCGCGCATGTTGCGGCCCGGGGGCAGGCTGGTGTACAGCACCTGCAGCCTGGAACCGGAGGAAAACCAGAAGGTGGTGCAAGTGTTTCTCAAGGAACAGCCCGGCTGGCAACGCGTGTTTGAGCGGACGCTGCTTCCTTTCCACGATGGCGTGGATGGGGCGTATGTGACTGTATTGACCCGGTCCTGAACCGCCCCTGCATCAAGGGGCGGGCGTGGTGGCGTCAGGCTGCTGGCCGTGGGCCAGTTTGCTTCGGTGGCGGCTGTAGGTAAAATAGATCACCAGCCCGATGGCCAGCCAGATGAGCAAGCGCATCCACGTCGTGGGCGATGAAAAGGCCATCAGCGTCCCTGCCGTCAAGGCGCCCATTGGCCCCACAAACCAAACCGCCGGACACTTGAAAGCCCGCGGCAGGTGAGGCTCACGAATCCGCAACACCACAATCCCCACCGACACAATCACAAAGGCCAGTAGCGTGCCGATGGAGCAAAGCTCCCCTGCCTCGCTCACCGTCAGCACCGCCGCAAAAAAAGCCACGCATACTCCTGTTACGATGGATGTCAGCCAAGGCGTCCGAAACCGGGGATGGACCTTGTTGACAAACGGCGGCAGCAAACCATCGTTGGCCATCGCCCAAAACACCCGCGACTGCCCGTAGAGCATGACCAAAATGACCGAGGACAACCCCGCAATGGCTCCAACTTTGATCAGCGTCGCCATCCAACCCAATCCCGCACGGTCCGCCACCAACGCTATCGGGTCCGACACGTTTAATTGCTTGTAAGGCACCACGCCGGTGGCAATGCCCGATACCAACAAATACAGCACCGTGCAAATCACCAGAGAGCCGATGATCCCAATGGGCATGTCCCGTTGCGGATTTCGCGCCTCCTGCGCCGCCGTGCTCACGGCGTCAAAACCAATATACGCAAAAAACACAATCTGCGCCCCGGCAAACACCCCCGACCAGCCGAAATGACGCGGCGATTCGTATTCTGGAATAAACGGCGAATAATTCGCCGGGTTCACCGCCCAGATGGCGCCGAAGATAAAAAGCATGATCACCGCCAGCTTGATGGCCACAATCGCATTATTAAAACCTGCTGATTCCCGGATGCCCACCACCAACAAAGTCGTGACCACCGCAACAATGAGCACTGCCGGCAAATTAAACCAAGCCACCGCTGTTGAACCATCGGCCAGCGTCACCATATGCCCTGTGGCCGCCGTCAACTGCGGCGGCAAGTGTATCCCTACATCTTTCAAAAATGACACCACATACCCCGACCAACCAATGGCCACCGTCACCGCCCCCACGGCGTACTCCAACACCAAATCCCATCCAATGATCCACGCAAAAAACTCGCCCAGCGTCGCGTAACCATACGCGTAAGCACTGCCCGACATCGGCACCAGCGAAGCAAACTCACTGTAGCAAAACGCCGCAAACACCGCCGCCACCCCCGCCAACACAAATGACAACACAACCGCCGGCCCTGCATGTTTGGCCGCCACCGTCCCCGTCAGTACAAAAATCCCTGTGCCGATGATGGCCCCAATCCCCAACATCACCAAATTCGCAGGACCTAACGCGCGGCGCAAATGTTGGCTGCTCTGCGCCTCGGCCTGCATGGCCTGAATGTTTTTACGGCGAAAAAGACGTTTCATGAGCAACAACCTTCACCCTGTGCATGGGCGCCCCATCGAAATGCGGCAAAGTCGGAATGCATGATGCGCTTCATGCGGCAGACCCGCCCGCTTGTCAAGCGCCATTCTGGAAAGCATTAAAACCGGCGGTGCGATGCCGTGCGGAGGGCGGTGGAGTCCACGCAATGTTTGAACAGTAAACACTGTAATCCGCATTGTTTGATTCAGCGCTTGAATCATTGGCCGACGATGTGCACGTCGGCTCTCCGGCGGGCGGGAGTGACCTGCCAGGAGACCAGCCGGCCTTCGCGGTAGGAGCCTTCGATGACGGTGCGCTGCGGGGCGTGCAGTTTGAAGTCCACGTTCCACGCCTTGGGCCAGGCAGGCAGGAGGAAGATTTGTTGGCCGTCGGTTTGCAGGAGCATGGCTTGGAAGGTTTTCATCAGCACGCCGCCGTGGTCTTGGTCGGGGGTCCAGTCGTAATTGGGTCCCCAAAACGCCGGGAATCGCTCGTTGCGATCGTGGTGGCGGGCACGTGCCACCAGCCCTTTGCGGGCATCCTCCGTCAACCCGAGATACGCCATGAAAATATCATCCTGCCGCCAACCGGAATGGCCTTTGTCCCACCGATGTTCCAGTGCTGCGAGCGCCCAGTCCAAGTTTGGGCGGTTGAACGCGAACAAGCGGAAGGGGAAGACGGGATAAAGTTCGGGGTTCTCGATGTTGCGTTTGTCCGCAAAAAACGCGGCTGGGGCAAGGGCTTTGCGCCCCTGGACTTCGCGCAACGGAATAGGTGGCAGTTTGGCGCGGAATTGCTGCCAAAAACGGCGGTCTGCCGCCGGGGCGAAACCGGGTGGAAGCGCGAGCAGGCGTTCGGTGAGGGCGATGCAGCCGGAGAGTTCGGTCACCGCGTTGGTGCAGCGCCACCACGTTTCCGCGGCTTGTGAAGGGTACATCACCAATTGGCCCGCGGCATTGGTGGGATAGTGGCGGTCGAAAAAGACCAGAATTTCGCGCACGAAAGGCAGGACAGTTTTTTGGAGGAATTCCCGGTCAAGGGTGTGTTCGTAGTAATCCATCATCATCCACCCCATTTCGAGGCCGCAGAGCCATTCGTATTTGTGCCAGCCGCTTTCCTGCAATTTATCCTGCCGCTGCTCGAAGGGTGTCCAGCCGTAGGTCTCGCTGAAGATGGCGCCCCAAAACATGATGCACTCGGGATAAAACGCCCCTTCGTGGCCGCAATATAATTGCGTGCGATACTTGCACAACGGCAGCAAATCGCGGGCGTACATCTGGAAAAGTGGTTGTTGCAAATCAAAATCGCCGGAGGTGCATAACGCCAAATATGGAAGGCGCGTATTTTGCCACCAATAGCCAGGCCCCCATCGGCGGTAATCGGGATCGGCCTCGGTGGGGCCGGGCGGCACGGTGAAGAGCGAGCCATTGAATTTGATGGGATAGCGTCCGCGCCCCGCGCAGGCGGTGATGAAGCGCTGCAAGTGGTACATTTGACTGACGTAAGCTGCCTCGTCCCGGATGGATGCGCCCACATCGGCCGCCACCAGGCGGCCGTTGACATAAAGACGGCAACCGCCTGCCGCCGCATCCGCCACGCCGGCAATGTGGGTCCATTGACCGGCGGGCGTGCCAATGGCGTGGGTCAATTCATGCTCGCCCACAATCAGGCGCAGACTGTTGCCGGGGTAGGTGTCCAAAAGAAATCCATCGCGTTGGCCGGCGGTAAGTTTGTCAAAAACGCGTGCGCCGCCGCCGGGCAGTTTTTCCGGGCGGACCCAGGCCTCGACGGTGAACCCATTAGAAAGGGCCCACGCAGCGGAATCTGGAACCGTATGAGGCGTGGCATTGGTGGCGGAAAACAACGGTCGGATGTGGGCAGTCAACGGTTGTTGTGGGGCGGTAGCGGCGAGCGCGGCGATTTCTTTGTCGTCCAGCGGGGATGCAATCAGACTGATCCTTCCCAGCTCGCCTCGGAACCGGTTGCCACCGCCGGAATCAAAGCCCACACGCAACGGATGGCGGTTGGTGGGAGCCAGCGGCGCGGTCAACGCTTGGGCACTGGAGCTGAGAGTGGCCCGGATGTAACTGCGCTCCCAAAAATCATTCCACCAAGCTTCATGAGCGGCGCGGCGGGCTGCAAACGTGGCCGACTCAAACCGCCGCATGGTGGCATCTGTTTCCGCCAGCCATTCCGCAACCGTGGCCGGGTGCTTGGCTGTGACGAAGATGCTGAACCGGTGGCTGTTGGTGGGGGAAGAACGCAACTGCCGGTCATTCATCCGTTGCGCGCCGGGCGCAGTCATCAAAGCGCCAAAGGTGCGGTGCAATAACGGGTCTGGCTGCGGAAAACCGGTTAGCCCTTGGATTTTGGCCATGAGTGCGGGGCCAATGGATTTGCGGTTGTGATGATACCAGCCCACGCCGTTGGGGTGGTTTATCAATACTTCATCCGGCTCGATGAGCATGCCCTCTTGTTTGCCGGCAGCATTTTTGCGGTGCATGAGCACATCGCTGACTTCGGTGGTGGCCACTTCCATTTGCTGAGTACGCCACAATTCAACAAAGGCGACAACCTCCCGTGGGGTGGGGCTGTCCAAGGTTACATGCACCACCGGATGATGCGCGTCCACCCACACTTGCAGGTGGGTTTGTGCCGCGCCCGTCCCGGCTTCCACGCGCAGGGTGGCATCGCGCAGGGACAAGGTTTGGCGGAAGGGCGCACCGGCGGTGAAGGGATTGGGGGAGACTTGCAAGCGCACCTTGCCCACCTTGACGAGCCGTGCGTAATCGTCCCAGGCGTCCGTGCGTGCGAGGTAGAGGTGCAGTTCACCGGCGGCGGTGAACCACGCGTTGACGGCCACCTCACCATTGCCCAGCGGCATGGAACCGTGGTGATTGGTGCTGGGCGAGTCCCAGATCACGTCGTATTGGGACAGCGGGTTGCCGGCACGTACCAAGCAGAGCGCCAGCGCCAGAGCCAACATTGCACACAAGGGTTTCATGCGTGCAGCATGGGCCATTTGCGCCGAAAATACAACGGCCAGCAAAACGGCCTTTCAACGAATTGAGACTTGACGCTCCAACCATCTGTGTCAGTCTTGGTTTCAGGCCCGCCGTGCAGGCAGTTTAGGTGGCGGCGGAGCATCGCGGCGGAGAGGTGACCGAGTGGCCGAAGGTGGCGGTTTGCTAAACCGTTGTACGGTTAATAGCCGTACCGAGGGTTCGAATCCCTCCCTCTCCGCCATTTGTCTTTTCCCAATGCCCTTTTTTTGAGCCTTTCCGTCAGCGATGCGGCACCTTGGTGGGAAAGCCGCGGCTCAAAAAGGCAAAGGGATCGGGCGAGGAGGCCGCGTCAAAGGCGATCCTCGGCGTCAAAGCCCATCGGCGTTGCAGACGCACCAGACCGAAAAACACCTCCAACCGCCATCGCAATTTCCAGCCGCCTTCCACTTCGCCGGCCAATACCGCGTTGACCGCCGAGACGAGGGATAGGTTTTCGCGTGGCTCCATGAATATTTCGAGGAAAGGGGTGGTGTAGAAGCCCTCGACCATGCGCCAATAAAAACGCATGTTGCGCCAGACTTCGCGTTCATAGCGGGCCAGGCGTTGGCGGCCATCGTTGCCTTGCGTGACCGCGTGATTTATGGCGTCGGTAGCCAGCTTGCCGGAGCGCATGGCCAGAAACACGCCTGCTGAAAAAATGGGGTCCATGAATCCGGCGGCATCCCCCACACGTAACAAACGCGGCCCCACCAGCCGGCGGTTGTGGTAGGAGAAATCGCTGGTGGTGCGAAGGGGGGTTAATCGCTCGGCATTCACCATGCGCCGTTGCAGCGGGCGGGCTTGAGCAAGATAGCGTTCAAAAATCACCTCCGGTGTTTCGCCAAATCGCGCCAAATCCGCTTGATCCATGACCAGTCCCACGCTGGTCTTGTCGGGGCCAATGGGAATCATCCAAAACCATTCCCGCGCCAGGCGGATGATGACCGTGTCACCGGCGGCATCGCCGCGGTCACGGCGCACCCCGCGGAAATGGCCGAAGATGGCAACTTTTTTCAACGCAGGATGCACCACCCGCAGGCCCTCCTGATTGCCGGTGAGGTTGGCCCGGCCGGTGGCATCCACGATAAAAGCGGCGGTGTGGCGCAATGGTTGCCCGCCAGTCGCAGGGGCGGCTTCGACCCATGCGCCTGCTGCGTCGCTGCCGAAGCGCAGTGCCGTCCAGCCCTCACGCACTTCGGCTCCCAAACGCCGGGCATTGTTCAATAGCAGCTCATCGAACACCGCCCGCTCCACCTGCCATGTTTCGGTGTAGCGGGTGAACCGGCCCTGACGAAACTCGAAGCGGCGATGCCGGCTGTCGTTGCCCAAATGAAATTGTGCGCCGTATTTGCGGGGAAAACCCGCTTTTTCCAAGGCGGGCGTAACCCCCAGTTCTTCAAAAAGGGGTTGATTGTACGGCAGCAGGGACTCGCCGATGTGAAACCGCGGAAAATGTTCCTTTTCGAGGACAAGCACCCGATGCCCCGCGCGCGCCAGAAGCCCGGCCGTCGTGCTGCCGGCAGGCCCGCCGCCCAAAACAATGGCCGTGTAATCCATGTGTTCGGTGCCAAATAAAGTCCCATTTGTTCAAATTGCAAGGTGGCCACAGGCGGCCTGGGGCCGTGGCCGCGGGAGTTGGAGGCTTGACGAGGAGACGAGGCCGGTGCCAACGATCAAGCATGAAGCCTTCACACCTTGCCGTGGCGTTTGTTTTTCTTTTGGGCCTTTGCCCGCTGTTTCACCCCCTCCAGGCCGCTCCCGCCCCCGGCCCTGGTGCTCAGGACATCCAGCCTTGGGGGCGCAACCCGCGCTATTGGCAATATAAAGGTCAGCCTGTTTTGTTATTGGGCGGGTCCAAGGATGATAATCTGTTTCAAATTCCGGACCTCAAGGAGCACCTGGATGAGATGAAGGCTGTGGGCGCGAATTACATCCGCAACACCATGAGCGATCGCAAGGACAAGGGCTTCGAGGTGTATCCTTTTCTCCAGCGGCCGGATGGCAAATATGATTTGGAGCAATGGAATCCTGAGTATTGGCAGCGGTTTGAAAACATGCTGCGCTGGACAGCCGAGCGCGACATCATCGTCCAAATCGAAGTCTGGGATCGGTTTGATTATTCCACCAAAAATTGGGAGCCTCATCCCTACAATCCGCGCAACAACATCAACTACACCTACGAACAGAGCGGTTTTGCCCCGCAATATCCGGATCATCCCGGCGCCAACAAACAACCGTTTTTCTTCACCACTCCCAAACAACGCAACAACGCTGTCGTTTACAAGTACCAGCAGCGTTTCGTGGAAAAAATGTTGTCGCACACCCTCAAGTACGGACATGTGCTGTATTGCATGGACAACGAGACCAGCGCCGAGGAAGCGTGGGGAGCCTGGTGGGCGGACTTCATCCAACAACAGGCGCGTGCGGCGGGAAAAAGTGTCTTTTTGACGGAAATGTGGGACCCGTGGGACTTGCAGAATGCAATGCATCGCCGCACTTTTGATCATCCGGAAAGGTACGGTTTTTGTGATGTTTCCCAGAACAACCATCAAAAAGGTCAAACCCACTGGGACAATTTTCAGTGGGCACTCAACCGCACCGCCCAACCTCCCCGTCCGGTCAATACCGTAAAAACTTACGGTGCCGACACGGGCCGTTACGGGACTAATCGGGACGGCATCGAGCGTTGGTGGCGGCATTTGATTGGCGGCGCTGCAGCGGTCCGCTTTCACCGGCCGGACTCCGGGCTGGGATTGAATGACGCGGCCAAGGCATCCATTCGCGCCGCGCGAAAATTGGAGAGCCTGGTCAAAATGTGGGAGGTTGAACCGGCCAATCAACTACTCAGTCGCCGCGAACCCAATGAGGCCTACCTGGCTGCAAAACCGGGGGGAAAATATGCGTTTTACTTTCCCAATGGTGGCGAAGTGGGACTGGATTTGACACAGGCCGCCAAAAAGTTCCGTCTGCGCTGGATTAACATTCAAACCGGCGAGTGGGGTCCGGAAAGCGAGATTAACGGAGGCGCCGTGGTTTCAATAGCTGCCCCGGGTGAAGGCCACTGGGCGGCGGCCGTGGTGGCCAATCCATGAGCCTCGCGCCTGCAAAAGGATTTGGGTTTGTCAGAAGCCCAAGAGGCCCGCTACATTGACTGCATCACGACGCTCGAGCCAGCGTTCGTACCGAATTATGCGCATTTTAGCCTTGGACCATGGCAGTAAACGGATTGGTGTGGCGGTGTGCGACGAGATGGAAATGATCGCCCAACCGCTCGAGTACATTCCTGCGGAGCCATTCGATCAATTCCTTGCGCGCTTAAAAACGCTGATTAAAGAAAAGGAAATCGAGCTCATCGTTGTGGGCATGCCCCGAAACATGGACGGCAGTTACGGCCCGGCTGCCCTCAAGGTTCAGGAGTTCGTCTCCATTCTCAAAGATGCTTTGGCAATTCCCATTCAGACTTGGGATGAACGCCTTACCACCGCTCAGGCCAATCGCCTGCTCATTCAGGGCGGTGTCCGCAGGCAACAGCGCAAACAAACGGTGGACCGCATGGCCGCCGCCATTTTATTGCAGAGTTTTCTTGATGCCCGCTCGCAACGTCCCCCGGCTCCATGAGTGAATCCCGCGAGGTCAGACTCAAGCTGGTCATCGCCTACGAAGGCACTCGTTACCAGGGATGGCAAACGCAGAAAACCGGCGTGGGCGTGCAACAAAAAATCGAGGAGGCCTTCGCTCACCTTTTTCCCAACCCGGTGCGCATTCACGGCTCCAGCCGCACCGATACGGGTGTCCACGCCCTAGGCATGGTGGCGCATGTGGACTTGCCCTCCGAGGCGTTGCGAATGTCCGAAGCCAAGCTCCCCCTCGCGCTGAACGCCCATCTTCCCGAAGACATTCGCGTGTTGAGCGCCCAGCGTTGCACCCCGGATTTTCACGCCCGTTTTCATGCCCGCGGCAAGCAGTACCGTTATTTTGTTTGGAACCATCCCGCGCATCACCCTCTGTTGCGTCACCTGAGCTGGCATGTGCCGCGTCCTCTCAGCGCCGCACCCATGCGACAGGCTGCCCGGTTCTTTCTGGGCCGTCATGATTTCCGCTCCTTTGCCGCCAACCGCAATTATGAAGTGGAAAACACCGTCCGCACCCTCACGCGTCTGGACATCCGCCGTGTTGGTCCCCAGTGGACTTTCATCATTGAGGGCGACGGTTTCCTTTACAAAATGTGCCGCGGCATCGTCGGCACTTTGGTCCAGGTGGGGCTGGGGCGCATTGCCCCCGAAGCGATTCCGGCGATGTTGGAAAAGCGGGACCGCCGTGTGGCCGGCATGACCGCTCCCGCCCACGGTCTGGTGTTGTGGAAAGTTTTCTATGGCCGCAAAACCACCGGCGCTGTTTTGGCCGAGGGAGAAGCATGGCCCACGGAAAGTTGAAGACCGGCAGACAGGGCGGTTGCTGAGGAATAAGTCCCGTCCCGGACGCTCTGATACAAGAGCGCAATTTAAGCCATGTATTATCTGGTGATTTGGGTTAGGATGGCTCCGCGCGCAAAGCTATGTACCGCCTGTTGCTCATAGATGACGAAGCCGATGTGCAGTATTCCTTCCGCCGGCTCTTTCAAGGGCCGGATGTGGAGGTGGCCACCGCTTCCAGCGGCGAGGAGGGCCTGCGGCTCATTCCCAAGATCAAACCGGATTTGGTGTTGATGGATGTGCGGATGGCCGGCATGAGCGGATTGGAAACCCTGCGCCGCCTGCGCCAGACCGATGCGCGCCTGCCGGTCATCATCATGACAGCCTACGGTACCACCCAGACGGCCATCGAAGCCATGAAGCTGGGGGCTTATGATTACCTGCTCAAACCGTTTGACGTGCCCAAGCTCAAGGAAGTGGTGGCCGCTGCGCTGCGTGCCTCGCAGGCGATGCGGCAGAATGTCACCCTCGAGACGACTCTTTCGGCTGAAGATGTCGAAACCGGCATGGTGGGACGCAGCGAGGCCATGCAGGCCGTCTTTAAGCTCATCGGTCAACTTGCCGCCTCCGATGCCACCGTCCTCATTACCGGCGAGAGCGGCACCGGCAAAGAGTTGGCGGCCCGCGCCATCTACACGCACAGCCGCCGCGCACAGCAACCATTTCTGGCCATCAATTGTGCCGCGATTCCGGAAACGCTGCTGGAAAGCGAACTCTTCGGCCACGAAAAAGGCGCCTTCACCGGCGCCACCACCCAACGGATCGGCAAGTTCGAGCAATGCCACGGCGGCACTTTGTTCCTCGACGAAATCGGGGACATGAGTCCCGCCACGCAAACCAAAATCCTGCGCGTCCTGCAATCAGGCGAGTTTGAGCGTGTCGGAGGCAATCAACCCATCCGCGTGGACGTGCGGGTGATTGCCGCCACCAACCGCCCTCTGGAAAAGGCGGTGGCGGAGAAAAAATTTCGCGAAGATCTGTTTTACCGGCTCAACGTTGTCCGCCTTCATCTGCCCCCCTTGCGGGAACGCAAGGAGGACCTCCCGCTTTTAGTGGAGTATTTCCTGCGAAAACTCAGCCGCGCCTCAGGGCGTCCCCGTCCCGGCGTGGCGCCGGAAACCCTGGCTCTGCTTACGCAGCATGACTGGCCGGGCAACGTGCGTGAATTGGAAAACGTCATCCAGCGCGCCTTGGTGGTGGCCAAGGGGGACACCCTTTTGCCGGATGATTTGCCGGCGGAATTGCGCAACCAAGCCCGGGCAACACCCGCCCCGGCCACCGACGCCATTGCCCCGGCTTCCGGTGAGACGCCTTCAGTTGCCGTCCCGACGGACATTGCTCCGCTGGTACGCGCTCTGTTCGAGTGGGCACGGCAGGATGGGCGGCGGCGTCTCCTGCCCGCTGTGGAGCGGGAGCTGGTGCTGCAAGCACTCCGCGAGACCCACGGCAATCAATTGCAGGCCGCGCGTTTGCTTGGCATGACACGCGCCACGTTGCGCAAACGCATCGAGCGCTACGGCATACGCCGCCAGATTTCCGTCGAATAAAAAAAGCGCGGGGTTGATGAACTCAACCCCGCGCCAGTTGTTGACGGGTTTCCCCGGTTCCTCGCAAAGGAGCGGATTAATAATCCATGTCACCGCCCATGCCGCCATGACCGCCGCCGGCCGGTTTCTTTTCCTTCTCCGGAATCTCGGTCACGAGGCATTCAGTGGTGAGCAGCAGACCGGCGATGGAGGCCGCGTTCTGCAGCGCCGTGCGGGTGACCTTCTTGGGATCCACCACACCGGCCTTGACGAGGTCTTCATACACGCCGGTGGCCACGTTGTAACCTTCATTGCCCTTGCGGCGCTTGACCTCTTCGACCACCACTTCGCCCTGGACGCCGGCGTTGTCAGCCAGCGCACGGAGCGGGTATTCGACGGCGCGCTTGACGATGTCCACGCCGATTTGCTCGTCCTCATTGTCGCCCTTGACGGCGGCAATGGCGGCCTGGCAGCGGATGAGCGCCACACCACCACCGGCCACAATGCCCTCTTCCACCGCGGCGCGGGTGGCGTGCAGGGCGTCTTCCACGCGGGCCTTCTTCTCCTTCATCTCGGTCTCGGTGGCGGCGCCGACATTGATGACGGCCACACCGCCGGCGAGCTTGGCCAGGCGCTCCTGCAGCTTCTCGCGGTCATAATCGGAGGTGGTCTCCTCGATTTGACGGCGGATCTGGTTGACGCGGCCCTGGATGTCCGCGGTCTTGCCGCTGCCCTCGACGATGGTGGTATTCTCCTTGTCCACGACGACGCTCTTGGCGCGGCCGAGGTCGGAGATTTCCACGTTCTCGAGCTTGATGCCCAGGTCTTCGCTGATGAACTTGCCACCGGTGAGGATGGCAATGTCCTCGCACATGGCCTTGCGGCGATCACCAAAGCCGGGGGCTTTGACGGCGCAGACATTGAGCACGCCGCGCAGCTTGTTGACCACCAGGGTGGCCAGGGCTTCGCCCTCGACTTCCTCGGCGATGATCAACAGCGGCTTGCCCACCTTGGCCACTTTTTCCAACAGCGGCAGGAGGTCCTTGAGGCTGCTGATTTTCTTCTCGTAAATCAGGATGTACGGGTCCTCCAGCTTGCACTCCATCGTCTCGGCATTGGTGACGAAGTAGGGAGAGAGGTAGCCCTTGTCGAACTGCATGCCTTCGACCACTTCGAGCGTGGTTTCGATGGACTTGGCCTCTTCGACGGTGATGGTGCCGTCCTTGCCCACTTTGTCCATCGCGTCGGCGATGATTTCACCGATGGCGGTGTCCCAGTTGGCTGAGACGGTGGCCACCTGCTTGATTTCCTCTTTGTCCTTCACCTTCTTGGCGATCTTGTCGAGCTGCGCCACGGCGGCCTCGACAGCCTTGGCAATACCGCGTTGGATGCCGATGGGATTGCCGCCCGCGGTGACGAACTTGAGACCTTCGCGATAGATGGCCTCGGCCAAGAGGGTGGCGGTGGTGGTGCCGTCGCCGGCGGTGTCGCTGGTCTTGCTGGCGACTTCGCGCACCATCTGGGCGCCCATGTTTTCAAACGGGCACTCCAGCTCGATTTCCTTGGCCACGGTCACACCGTCCTTGGTGACGGTGGGAGAGCCGAATTTCTTGTCCAACACCACGTTGCGGCCCTTGGGGCCGAGGGTGGCGGTGACGGCTTTGGAGAGCTTGGTAACGCCGCGCAGGATCGCCTGCCGGGCCTGATCATCGAACAGAATTTGTTTTGCTGCCATAAGTCGGTTTGTTTGCGGTTAAGGTTCGGGTTTTTCAGGGAGTTATTCCAACACGGCAAGGATTTCATCCGCGTTGAGGATCTTGTATTCCTTGTCGTCCATTTTGATTTCCGTCCCACCATACTTGCTGGTCAGGACGTGGTCGCCCACTTTGACCTCAAAGGGAATCTTCTTGCCATCGTCGTCGGTTTTGCCAGTGCCCAGGGCCACGACCACCGCTTCCATGGGTTTTTCCTTGGCGGTGTCGGGGATGATGATCCCGCCCTTTTTCACTTCTTTCTCTTCCACCGGTTCCACCAGAACACGGTCCCCGAGAGGTTTGATTTTGACTGCCATAATGTTTTCGTTGGTTTGGTTTGTCTGCTTATGTTTCAGAGTTCTTGAAACAACTCCCACCGCACCCGCGGGGGAAATCATCAAGGCGCCCGCCCAACCCGTCCGGCGCCGCCCACCTGCCCCGCGCCGGCCCGGGTTGAACGGGCGAAATTCAGTTCTTCTTCTCGTCCACCACTTCGGCGTCTATGATGGTGTCACCGGTTTTGCTGCTTCCGCTTCCGCCCGCGGTGCTGCCCGCGGTGGTGCCGGCCTCACCTGCCTTCATGCGTTCGGCACCGGCGCTCTTGTACACCTGGCTCCAAGCCGCGGCGCTGCTTTCGATGACCTTTTCCAACGCCTGCCGGATGGCCGCGGTGTCGTTCCCCTTCATGGCTTCCTTCAGGGCGCTCACTGCCGACTCGATTTTGGCCTTTTCGCCCGCGGGTATCTTGTCGCCGTGCTCGCGCAACATCTTCTCTGTGCGGTACACGGTCGAATCGGCCTCGTTGCGGGTTTCGACTTCCTCGCGCCGCCGGCGGTCTTCTTCGGCGTGCAGCTCGGCCTCTTTGCGCATGCGCTCGACTTCATCCTTCGACAGACCGCTGCTGGGGGTAATCTTGATGCTGTGCTGCTTGCCGGTCCCCAGGTCCTTGGCGCTCACGCTCAGAATGCCGTTGGCGTCAATGTCGAAGGTGACTTCGATTTGCGGCACACCGCGGGGGGCCGGTGGGATGTCCACCAAATCAAACTGGCCCAGCAGTTTGTTGTCATCGAACATCGGGCGTTCCCCTTGGGCCACACGGATGGTGACCGCGGGTTGATTGTCCGAAGCCGTGCTGAAAATCTCGCTCTTGCGCGTAGGGATGGTGGTGTTGCGCTCGATCATCTTGGTGAACACCTTGCCCATGGTCTCAATGCCCAAGGACAGAGGCGTCACGTCCAACAGGAGCACATCCTTGACCTCGCCCTTGAGCACACCGCCTTGAATGGCCGCGCCCACCGCCACGACTTCATCCGGGTTCACTCCTTGATGCGGTGTCTTGTTGATGAGCCGACGGGCGGTCTCCACCACGCGAGGCATGCGCGTCATGCCACCCACCAACACCAGCTCGTCCACCTGGTCGGCGGTGATGCCCGCGTCCTTGAAACAGTTTCGCACCGGCACCACCGTGCGCTCAAACAAATCGTCGCACAACTGCTCCATCTTCGCCCGGGTCAGTTTCAAACTGATGTGCTTCGGCCCGGTGGCATCCGCGGTGATGAAAGGCAGGTTGATTTCGTATTCCTGCGCGCTGGACAGTGCAATTTTGGCCTTTTCGGCCTCTTCCTTGATGCGTTGCAGGGCATCGGGTTGTTTGCGCAGGTCTATGCCGTGCTGGCGTTTGAAATCATCCAACACCCAATCCATGATCCGGTTGTCCCAGTCGTCACCGCCCAGGTGGGTGTCGCCGTTGGTGGCCTTCACCTCAAACACACCATCGCCGATTTCCAGCACGGAAATGTCAAACGTACCGCCCCCAAGGTCGTACACGGCAATCCGCTCATCTTTTTTCTTGTCCAAGCCGTAGGCCAGCGAGGCCGCCGTCGGCTCGTTGATGATGCGCAAAACTTCCAGACCGGCAATCCGCCCCGCATCCTTGGTGGCTTGGCGCTGGCTGTCATTAAAGTACGCCGGCACCGTAATGACCGCCTGGGTGATGGGCTCGCCCAAGCGCATCTCGGCATCGGCTTTCAGCTTGGCCAAAATCATCGCCGAAATTTCAGGCGGACTAAACGTCTTGGGCTTGCCGTCCACCTCCACCTCGACATGGGCATCCCCGTTGGCCGCACGCACCACCTTGTATGGTACCCGCTTGATTTCCTCCTGCACTTCATCGTACTTCCGCCCCATGAAGCGCTTGATTGAGAAAATGGTATTGCGCGGGTTGGTTACCGCCTGCCGCTTGGCGGCTTCGCCCACCAAGCGCTCCCCGGATTTGGTGAAGGCCACCACCGACGGGGTTGTGCGTTTCCCCTCGCTATTTTCCAACACCACCGGCTCCCCACCCTCCATGATGGCCATGCAGGAGTTGGTGGTCCCCAAGTCTATGCCTAAAACTTTTGCCATAAATCAGCTTCAATTAAAATCAAATTCCAAATCCGAACCCAAAATCCGGTGAAGTTTCAGCAATCGGAGTGCCATGAGCGGACTTTTTTGTAAGTTATTGCAGATCAGTAATATACGTTACAGAGGCATCATTAACAGACGACTTTACCGTCCTCAAAGTGTGCCATAATGGCATTTGTACTGTGGTCTCTTGGCACACTTCCCTTGGAAATAACCCACCCCTTTTACTGCGCAGAATGTAAATAAGGAAAGCAGGAAAGCAATAAGCACTTTTGAATAATTTGGGCTTGGAAATTGGTCTAATTTATGGAAACTGCAGGCTTTCCATTTGGTGGAAATAGCAAAGCAAACGTAAATGAAATCGAAAGTCATGAGAAGTGGACTCGTATTGATGATGGCCGGTGCCGTGATGGTGCTGGCGTGGAACTACAATGCTGCCGCCGCTGATTTGGCGCCGTTGCCGCTGGAAATTCCGCAACCTACCTTGAAAGGCACACCTGAAGATTTGCCCAGCGGGCCGAATGTGGAGCCGCCCCTGGAAAAGGCGCCGCCGCCTTTCATGGCTCCCAAAGGGGTGAAAAACGTGGCTTTGAAGAAACCGGTGACGGCCAGCGACAAGAACCCGATTACCGGCACTTTGGAGCAGATTACCGACGGCCAGAAGGAAGCCTTCGATGATCAGGTTGTGGAGATGCGCAAGGGCATCCAATGGGTGCAGGTGGATTTGCAGGATATGTACAAGATTTATGCCATCGCCTTGTGGCATGACCATCGGTACATTCAGACCTACCAGCGCGTCATCATTCAAATTGCCGATGATGCCGAATTCACCAAGAACGTGCGCACCCTGTTCAACAACGACTTCGAGAACAAGGCCGGCTTGGGGGTGGGCAAAGACCGCCAATACTTCGAGACCCGCTGGGGCCGCGTCATTGATGCCAAGGGCGAAGTGGCCCGTTATGTCCGTTGGTACTCCAACGGCAGTCATTTGAGTGCGTTGAACAACCGGACGGAGATTGAAGTGTACGCCCTGCCGGCCAAATGAACGGCTGGGTAATTCGGGTGCTTTTATTGGTGCTGGCCGCCGGGGCCATGGGGTTGAGATTGCCCCAATTGGACCGGCGGCCGCTTCATAATGACGAGGGGGTCAACGCGTGGATTTTGCGTGACCTCGTCGAGCAGGGCCGTTACCGCTACAATCCGGAGGAATACCACGGCCCCACGCTTCATTATATTTCGCTGCCTTTCGTCAAACTGGCCTCTCCTGCGGCGCGGATGTCGGATGCCAACTTGCGTGTCGCGCCTGTGGTGTTTGGGGCGTTGATGATTTTCTTGCTCGCCTGGCTGGCGGATGGACTGGGGCGCGTGGCAACGGTGGCGGCGGGGGTGTTGCTGGCCATCAGTCCGGCCTTTGTTTTTTACAGCCGCTACTTCATTCATGAGATATTCCTCATTTTTTTCACCTTCATGGCGCTGGGAGGCGGTTGGCGGTACTTGCAAACGGGCCGGTGGCCTTGGGCCGCGGTGTGTGGTGCAGGCATAGGTTTGATGTATGCCACCAAGGAGACTTTTGTGTTTCAAGTGGCAGCCATGACGGTTGGCGCGGCGGTGGTGGGATGGTTAAATGCCCGCCGGGAAGGAAAGCCATTGATGAGCGGGCCATGGTGCAACCTGCGCCATTGGGGATTGGGGGTGGCTGTTGGGTTGGTGGTGGCCGTTGTATTGTTCAGCAGCTTTTTCACTCATCCGCGCGGCATCGTGGATGCAGTGGTGACGTATGAGCACTGGATTTCACGGGCCGGGGGGACATCCCCGCTGGCCAAGCCTTGGTATTATTACTTGCAACATCTTTTTTGGTTTCATCCCCCCCGGAGCCACGTTTGGACGGAATTGGGGATATTAATTTTGGCCTTGGTGGGTGTGGGTGCGGTGCTGGTGCGGCGGTTGCCAATGGGAGTGAGTCTGGATTTGGGCCGGTTTTTGGGCATTTACACCTTGGTGGTCTTTCTCATCTACCAAATCATTCCCTACAAAACCCCGTGGTGCATGTTGGTTTTCCATCAAGGACTGATTTTGTTGGCCGGGTTGGGGGTGGCCTTTTTATGGGAATGGGCAAAACCTGGATGGGCGAAAGGGGTGCTTTTGGTTTTGTTGGGGGTCGTGGCGGGGCATTTATTGTGGCAGAGCTGGCGGGCGGCTGTGCCTATGGCTGCTGACAGGCGCAACCCGTATGTGCACAGCCAAACCTCTCCCAACATTTTCGAATTAATTAAAAAGGTGAAAGCGGTGGCGGCGGTGCATCCCGACGGAACCAACATGCTCATCAAAGTGGTTTCTCCCACCAGTTATTGGCCGTTGCCGTGGTATTTGCGGGACTTTAAGCGTGTGGGTTGGTGGGAGGAAATGCCGGCGGACCCCTACGCACCGGTGGTATTGGTGAATCATGCGTTGCAGGCCTATCTGGATGATAAGAGCAACAAGCAGTATTTGATGGTGGGATTGTTTGAATTGCGTCCACCTGCACGGCGTCCTCCAGACACTTTCATGGAAATGTATGTCGAGTTCAAGTTGTGGGAACGCTACGTCGAATCTTTGCCCCGCCAACGGGATGAAGAGGAGTAATTTGAACCTCATACAAAAATATGGAGTGGGTCCCTCTTCCACCAAGGTGTGTCACCCGAGGGAGGAGGCCCTGGAAATGGCCATTGCCGAATTGCGCCTCTGAAGGTAAAATGCCTCCCGCTTTATGAAGCATCAGCTCGATTTCGAGAAGCCCATCGCCGAGTTGCAGCGGAAACTGGATGAACTCAAGCAGCATCCGCAGGCCAATTCCTTCAAGGAGGAAATCGAGCGGATGGAGCAGAAGTTGGAGGAGAGCCGGCGCCAGGTGTTCAGCTCGTTAACGCCGTGGCAGCGGATTCAACTGGCGCGTCATCCCAAACGTCCCTACACGTTGGATTACATCCAACTGGCGTTTACCGATTTCAGCGAGCTGCACGGAGACCGGCTTTACGCCGAAGACCGGGCTGTGGTGGGTGGTTTTGCCAAGATTCAAGGACATCGGGTGATGGTCATTGGCACCCAGAAGGGACGGGACACCAAGGATAACATCCGCCGCAATTTCGGCTGTGCGCACCCGGAGGGTTATCGCAAAGCACTGCGATTGATGCGCATGGCGCACAAATTTGGGCTGCCGATTATCACGCTCATTGACACGGCAGGGGCGTATCCGGGCATTGGGGCCGAGGAGCGGCATATTGCGGAGGCCATCGCGGTCAATTTGCGGGAGATGATGCTTTTTGAGGTGCCCATTATTGCTGCGGTCATCGGTGAAGGAGGTTCGGGCGGAGCATTGGGCATCGGTGTGGCCGATCGCGTGCTGATTTTGGAGAATGCCTATTATTCGGTGATTAGTCCGGAAGGTTGCGCTGCGATCTTGTGGAAAGACCGCTCCGCTGCGGCCAAGGCTGCTGAAGCCTTGAAAATTACGGCCAAGGACTTGCTGGAGCTCAAGTTGGTGGATGAAGTGGTGCCGGAGCCGTTGGGCGGGGCACACAACGACTGGGCCACCACGGCACAGACCTTGAAGGAACGGCTTGTCGCCAATTTGGAGGAGCTTCTAAAACTTCCCACCGGCGAGTTGTTGAAAAAACGATACGAAAAGTTCCGCGCATTCGGTCACTTCCTGGAAAAACCAACCCTGCCGGCCGAAGCGGCCCCTCAAGCCTGAGCGTTTCCGGCCTTGGTTCCCCTCAGCGTCCGCGCGGTTTAGTGGCGGAAAAGGAATTCGCTGCTGTTAATCAAAGACCAGGAAAGGTCCAGTGCGGCATCCCGTGGTTTGAGACCCGAGCTTTGGACGTATTGTTCAAAGGTGCGGATTTCTTTTTCTGTGGGCCATCGTGAGAGGATGCCCAGGTAGAGGTTGCTGATGATTTCGCGCATGGGACGATTTCCCTGCATTTGGTAGGCAATCATTTGGCTGCGCTCGAGTTTGCGCTGGATGTGGCTGGAGTTGAGCAAATGCAAGCGCTGCGAGGCGGTGAAGCGGTTGTTGCGTTCGGACTCCAGACCCGTGTCGCGGGGCGGTCGCCCAAACAATTCAAGGAACGGACTGGTGATGCTGCCATCGGCAAGGGCAATCGAACGCTGGTTTTCCGGGATGAATGTAAAGGGCTCGGGAATGGGGCTGGAGTATTTTTCGGTGGTGCCGGTGATTTGATTCAAGGCGTCAATCAAAACTTCAGCCTCAAGGCGGCGCATGGGGTAGTATGCAAATTGTTCCGCAGCCTTGGGATGGGGGTTGGGAAGGATGGCGGAGAGTTGATAGGTTCGGGAATTGAGGATGATGCGGAAGAGCTGTTTGATGTCGTAATGGGCGGCGACAAATTCTTTTTCCAAATAGGCCAGCAGCTCGGGATTGGAAGGGGGATTGTCGGGACGGGCGTCGTCGGGTTCATGAATGATGCCGCGCCCTAAGAGCCATGACCATGCGCGGTTGGCAAGGTTGCGGGCAAACCACGGATTTTGAGGGCGGATGAGCCAGCGGGCGAAGACTTCCCGCGGGTCTTCATGCGGCAGGATGCGCGGATGGGTACCGTCGGGGAAAACCGGTTTCAATTCCAGTCCGGCCACTTTTTGGGTGGGTTGCAGCAGGGGGTCAAAATAGACAATTTCCTCTTTCCATTCGGTGGTGCTTTTGAAGCCGATGTGAGCGAAAAAGCCTGCAAGACCGGCCAGTTTTTCCGGGGGCCATTTGTCGGCACGCTCCCCCATGAAAGTCAGGGCCACAGCGCGTGCGATGCCTTCGGGGGTTTTATCCTGCACGGCGCGGTAGAAATTGACCTGGCCGACGCGGAAGTTGCTCCCGCTGGAAGTGAGAAGCTCGCGGGCGAATTGATCGTAGGGTTTGTTGTCGCGAAGGCTGGCGTAAATGTATCTGTGGTAGGCCTGCACGGCATTGGGCCAAAGGTTGATGGGGAATTCTGCTTTGACCCGCAGCAGGTCGGCCCATTTCATGGTCCAGTAGTCGGCAAATTCCTCGCGTTCCAAGACGCGGTCAATGAGGCGCTGGCGTTTATTGGGATTGCGGTCCAATAAAAATTCACGCGCTTCCAAGGCCGTCGGCAGTGTGCCGATGACGTCCAGATAAACACGCCGGATGAAGACGGCGTCGGAGCAGGGGTGGGCGGGTGTGATGCCGAGCTTTTGCCACTGGCGTTGGACGATTTCGTCCAAAGGTGTCACCGGCAACTTGAGGTTGGGCGCTTCGTAGGGGTTTGCGGCTGAGGTGGGCAAAGCCGGGGGTGCGTTGGTGGCGGAGCGTGCAGCGGGTTTGGGCGCGGATGCCGTGGCTGGCGCGGCGGGCTTGTTGGTGACAGGGTTGCGAGTTGCGGGAACCGGGGTGGTGGACTGTGTCGGCTGGGCCGCTGCCAGACGGGCGGGACGGGGGTTGAGTTCGCGCAATAATAACAATACCTCACGGGCTTGCGCCCGCCGGGCCTGTCGCTCTGCGCGCTCAACAGGATTCAAGGCGCCGGCGGCAAGGCCAGCGGCCAGCAGGAAGGTCATTCCCGCCACTATGCCTGCAATTTTCATGGGCGTACCGTCAATTTAACCCCGGTGGATGCTTTCGGAAAGTATCAACCGTCCACAAGGTGGACGTAGGGGCGCCTATAAGTGTTACGTGTAATTGCGGCTGGATATTCATGAAATGTTGCTCAAGTGGCACGCGTAGTGGCGTGATGATTCCCCTTTGCTTGATGGGGTCTGGTTTTCCTTAACAGGCTGGCAAGGTCCAGACTTGCGCCGGGCAGGGGGGTGGGCTTTGATGGAGCCATGAAAGCCAACATATTATGCCGCATCATCCTCGGGTTGGTGTTGGGTTTGGTTATTGTTGCCGCCAACATGGTCCAGGCGGCGGTTTATCATCTTTATGCCGGCTGCTACACAGGGCCGCAAAACAAGGGTATTCAATATTATAAATTTGATGCTGCCACCGGCCAGTTGAGTGATGGACGGTTGGCGGCGGAGGTCACCAACCCAACTTGGGTGGTGGCGCATCCATCGGGCAAATATTTGTATGCGCTGAGCGAAGTGGGCGGCGCAGGGGGCGGGGGCATCACGGCGTATTCCGTGGATTTGGAGAGTGGAAACTTGACTCGCTTAAACCGGCAATCCAGTGGCGGCAACGGGCCGTGTCATCTGGCAGTGGACAGGACCGGGCAATGCCTGATGGTGGCCAATTATGGCGGTGGCAGCGTGGCGTCCCTGCCGATTCGAGCAGATGGCACGCTGGGGGAGGCGGTGAGCGTAATTCAACATCAAGGCTCCAGTGTCAACCCCCAACGTCAAAAAGGACCGCATGCCCATGCGGTGGGGGTGGCTCCGGACAACCGGTTTGTGTTGGTGTGCGATTTGGGAATGGACCAAGTGCTGACCTACCGCTTGACGCCGGAGCGCGCCATGATGGCGCCCGCCGAGCCGCCGTTCACACCGACGACACCGGGGGCCGGGCCGCGGCATTTGGCCTGGCATCCCAACGGGCGGTGGGTGTACGTGATCAATGAACTGAACAACACGGTGGTGCAATATGATTACGATGCGCAGAAGGGCACTTTGAAGCCGCGGCAAACCATCGGCACCCTCCCGTCAGATTTTTCCGGTCAAAATACCACGGCGGAAATTACCGTGCATCCCAACGGCAAATTTGTTTATGGCAGTAACCGCGGCCATGACAGCATCGTGGTTTATGAAGTAAATCCGACCACAGGCAACTTGTCCTGGGTGCAACACCACCCCAGCGGAGGCCGTACGCCGCGGCATTTTTCCCTTGATCCGACGGGCCGCTGGTTGTTGAGCGGAAATCAAACCTCCGGTGGCTTGGTGGTGTTGGCGGTGGATACGGTAACTGGCCGGTTGAGCGATACAGGGCGGCGCGTGGAAACACCGGCGGTATGCTTGGAATGGGTGCCCGCGGGTAAACCCAAGCCATAGTCTCCCCAGGTTTTTTCAGTAAGGGCCGGGAAAGTTTGAAAGGGGATCTTATTTGGCTTTTTGCTGGCGGATTTTTTCCTTTTTGGCTTCCAGCTCGGCCAGGAGGGCTTTGCGCTCGCTGGCGAGTTGCTTTTCCAAGGCTTCCATGGCTTCCCAATCTCCGGTGGCGCGGGCTTGTTCGAGTTTGCTTTTGATGAAAATCTCGCGGTCGGCGATCTTGGCCTTGTACTGTGAGTCCAGTTCGGCAATTTGGGCCTTTTGTTCGGGGGTCAGGGGGGTGATGGGAGCGGTTTTGTTGAGCCGCTCCATGGCCAGTTCGTATGCAGTTTTCATGTTTTTTTCTTCCAAGGCATGTCGGGAACTTTGACTTTCATTTTAACGGGTGGCGGCGGCGGGGCTTGGGCCATTTTGAGTTCCGGCTCTTCGCCCGGTGTGTTGGACTGGGCCGGAGGCGGGGCCATGTTGCCGCGCCACGATGCGATGCGCGCCTGGAGGCCGTGGTGTTCGGCTTTTTGTTTGTCGCCGGCGCGCATGTAAAAAAGGCTCAGGTTGGTGTGAACGAGTTGTTCATTGGGCCGCATTTTTTCGGCTTTGTGGCCCTCTTCGATGGCGGCGGCGAAATCGCCTTTTCGGCAATAGGCCATGCCGAGGGAGAGTTGGGCATCGAAGTGGTTGGGGTCTTCGGCCAGGATGGCTTTCAGCTTGGCGATACATGAATCAAAGTCGCCCATGCTGAAGTCAAACATGGCGTCATCGTATTGTTCCTGCAGGTTGGGCATGGGAGTGTCGGGATTAGCGCGCCATTTTCTTGCGCGCCTCTTCCAAGGTTCGGCGCTCTTCTTCGGTCAGGCTGTGAATGCCGTGGGCGGAAATTTTATCGAGGATGCGGTCCACGTCGTTATTCCGCGGAGTGCTGCCGGTGGCTGATTTTGTTGGTGAAGGTTTTGCCGTGCTGCGCTGGCGCCACCAATCAAGGGGATTGGGGAGGCGGTTCCACAAGCCGCCATATTCGAGATGGAATCCGGCTTTAATGAGTCCCATGCCGGTGAGCAAACCGCCAAGATGGGCAGCATGGGCCACGCCCGGGTCTGTGGGAACCACGGTAAAAAACAGCGAGATGGCGAGCGAGCCATACAAGACATGAATGGCCTGCACGGGGATCAGGAAAAACAAGAGGATGCGCGCACGGGGTTCCAAGAGGCAGAACACCGACAAGAGAGCACAGACGCCGGCACTGGAGCCGTACACTTCACCGGCGGGCTGCAAGAGGCGGTCGTGAGGCGATCCGGCAAACCAGTCCGGCAGGAAAAATCCCAAAAACGCCTGCAGAATGCCGCCCAAGATGCCGCCGGCGAAGAAGATGAACAGAAACTTTTTCCAACCCAAATAAGATTCAACCACCCGCCCGAAAAAGTAGATGCCCAGCAGATTGAATGCGAGATGGAGCAGGCCGACATGCAAAAACATGTAGGTAACTGGCTGCCACAAATACCATTGCCGGATGCCATCGGGGCTGAGGGCCAGATAGAAATAATAGTCGGGCTTGCGAATGTAAGCCGCGTTGATGTGCTGCATGGCGAAGCACGCCACCATCACCACCATGAGGATGGTGCTGACGCGCCAGAAGCGCATCCCGGCGCCTTCTGATTCACCCATATAAGCTCGATCGCTCAACATGCCTTTCTGAAATTACGCAAAAAGGGCTGAAATTCAACGGGCATTTTCAGAAGGTCACTCCCAGGGTGGTGCGCAGTTGGAGATCGTTGCGCGAGACGCCTGCTGCCGGTGTGCGGTCATAAACATCCAAAACGCTGAAATTAAGACTCAAGCGTTTGTGAAAAAAATACCGCAACGAGGCCTCGGCCCGGACGCGGAAATCATCCAAGGGCGAAAAGCGGGGGTAGAAATCCACGGATTCCTCGAAGCGGAGTTGTTCGGTAATCTGCCATTGGAGGGTTTGAGCCAGGCGCACGGAAAAGTTATCGCGGCGGGTCCCGTCGCTGCGGCGTTCGTCTTCGTAGGTGCCACCTGCTTCCAAATCCAACACCAGGTTGGTTTGCATCAGCAAATGGTAGCCCAAGCCGGGACCGACTTGATAACGGAGGTCAATTTTGCGGACCTCATCAAACACAGCATCAAGGAAGTTGTAGATGAAGACGCGCTTGCTGAGATCGAAATCGGTTTTAAGGCTGCCTTCGACGCGGTTGGCGTTGAGCGTGCCGTCGGTTTTCCCATAGGCATAGTTTAAATCGGCAAGGGTGCGAAACCGGCCTTGGATGTAACCCACCTTGAGGCGACTGTGGTAGAGGGTGCTGTCCCGTTCACCGCGCCGCATGTCCAGACCCACCTGCCAATCCATACGCCACGGGGACGGTTTGCGCGGTGTGACAGTACTTTTGGAATCTTCTGCCAAGCCGGCAGGAGCGGTGGCGGTGGTGGTGACATTTGTGAGAGGAAGGCGTTGTGCTATGGCGGGAAGGGCGACAACCAGGGCTGGATTCCAAGCATTACTCAGCACCAGTTGTTTGTCGTTTTCCTCGATGACAATGCCGCTCAAGCGGTCTCCGTTTTGAAGATGGAGGACAACCGTTTCGCCTGTTGCCGCGGGTGCGGGCGTGGCGCTGGTCAGGACGAGCGCCAGCCCTGCGATGAAAAACCAACGATGCATCATGGTTGTGGTTGGGAGGAGGCCGGGGAATTGGTGACGGCGGCAGGCTGGTTATCCGGCACCGGCAAATCCGAAGGCGAGGGACGCCGCTGGCCGCCGGTGATCAGGACCTTGCCATCGGCATCGGCACGCAGATGGGGACGGCTGGTGGTGACTTCGTAGGTTTCTCGCAAACCGAGCCGGCCGGAGGGCGTGATGACCACGTAGTTGAAGGTGCGCGCACCGTTTTGATGGAGGACATGCAAGTTGCTAAATCGGTCAATTTGCCTTTCGGGTCGCCCAAAGGAAACCAGGTTGCCGATGGGGAAGGTGGCGAAAATTCTGTCCGTGGCTGGATCGCTGATTCGGACATAGAGCCGCAATTGCTTCACGGTGTTGGCTTGCAACAGTGTGTACTTGCGGACTTCCGGAGTGCGCTGAGCATTGTCGGACGCAGGGTCAGGGGGCAGGCCAAATTCCTGCTCCCAGAGCACCGTGCCGCGGATGATGGTAAAGCTGGCGGTTTTGCTGGACACCGGCTCGGCCCAGCCGGGGACTTTCAGGGTGGCGGCAACGAGGTAGTTGCCGAGTTTGTCCAATCGAAACGCAGGCTCCAAATCCACGCGGACTCGTCCCAATTGGGCCGATTCCAGCCGGAAAGGGCCGGGCAGGGAAAGTTTGCCGGGTTGTGGGACGGGGGTGCCGTTGCGCATTTCCACGGTGAAGGTCAGCCAGTCGGCATCTTTACCCAATTCAAGCGGCGTGCCGGATTGGTTGCTGATTTCAACAATCATGACTACGGGTTCGCCGAGGAGGTATTGCTCTTGGGCGCAACGCAACTCGACGGACACCTGGGCTGTGAGCTTCCCGGCGAGGAAGCCGAGCAGAAACATCCATTGTAAGATACGCACGGGTGGAATGTACCGCTTGAAAATATCGGGTGCCAAGCTGCAAAAGAACATTTTCCTCCGGTGAAAATTGGGTTATCATGCCGCCGGCTTGCATGAAGACCACATCTCACCCTCGCAGCGCAAGGACACAAACCACCAATGTTCCTGCTGCCAAGCCCGGCGGGGGCAGGCTCGCGTTGTTGTGGCTGTCGGGACCGCACACCGGCGAGGAGCATGTTTTATCTGCCGACAAACCCACCATTTGCGGCCGAAGCAGGGATGCCCACATACGGATCGAAGATGATTTGGTATCACGTCGGCACACCAAGATCAGCTTTGTGAACGGTCGGTTCATGGTGGAGGATTTGGGCAGCAAGAACGGCACGTTCCTGAATGGTGAAAAGCTGACCGCTCCCGTGGAGTTGAAGGCCGGGGATTATTTGCGCATCGGGGAGGCCACCTTTCATGTGGTGGTTCCGTGCTTGGTGGGGGACCAGGCGCGGGCCTGGTGGGAACAGACCCAGCGCACGATGGTGACCATGCAACATCCCGACCCGGGCCAAGCCGGAGCGGCGCCCATGATCAGCGGCTCGCTTTCGGAGGTGCCGCTCATGGACCTGCTGCAATTGCTCTGCAACAGCATGAAGACCGGTTGCGTCACCTTGCGCCAAAATGCTTCACGAGCGGACATCTGGATGCGTCAGGGCCAGATTTATTACGCCAGCATCAACCAACAGCCCGCCCCACGTCCCGACAAGACGATGATGCGCATTCTGCGCTGGACGACTGGCGCTTTCACCTTCACCCCGGGACAGGAGAAGACTTTTCCGGTGGAAATTACCGAGTCCACGGCCTCTTTGTTGCTCGAAGGGGCGCGTCAGGGGGATGAATTGTCGGCGTTTGACGCCATCCTGCCGCCGCTGCATGCCAGCCTTCAACTATCTTTTCCGCTTCCGCATCCGCTGCGCGATTGCTCGCCGGAGGAATTGGATTTGGTGCAGCTCATATTGGAGCATGGGGTGTTGGAAAAGGTTTTGGATGCTTTTCCGGGCTCTGATTTGGACGCTGCACAGATTCTTGCCCCCATGTTGGAGAAAAAGTTGGTCAAAGTGGTGGAAACGGCCCCGGTCTCGTAAATTTTTACATGGAAAGAAAAAAAACCGGGCGGCACAGTCAGGGGATGACCGTCGCCGCCCGGGGAATTTCGAACCAATACACGCAGGTTTTAGGGGATACTCGACAGCGGTTGTATCAGGCCGCTGCCGAAATCTGTTCGGACTTTTGAACCTTAGCGGGTTCGCCGGTCCGCAAATCTGGTCGCTGCGTGCGATCCAATTTCCCCGATGCCTTTCGCATCGGACGAGGGAAAGAAACCATACCTTTATAGGAGTGTCAAGTGGGAAATTAAAAGTATTAATTTAACTAAGTTAAGAAAATATATTCATTAATATATTTAATATATCGGCCATTATCAGTTTGCAAGTGCTTAACTGCATCTTGCAATGGTCCAAGGTTAAAACCGTGACTTTAAGCAGACGGTGGATAGTAGGCAATCACTTCGATTTCAACCTGTGCTCCACGGGGCAGCGCGGCGACTTGGACAGTGGAGCGCGCAGGGGCGGCTTCTTTGAATAACTCGGCGTACACCTCGTTCATGGCGGCGAAGTCGGCCAGTTGCGTCATGAAGACGGTGCTTTTGACGACGTGCGAAAAGTCCAATCCCTGGTCGGCGAGGATGAGGCGGATGTTTTCCAGGACACGGCGGGTTTGCTCGCGGATACCGCCTTCGATTAATTGACCGGTTTTGGGGTCGAGAGGGATTTGGCCGGAGCAAAAGAGAAGGTCGCCGACGCGGACGGCGTGGTTATAGGGACCCACCGGAGCCGGCGCGGCTGCGGGGCGAATGATGGTTTTTGAAATCATGGGTGCGGCGTTTATTTGCGTTCCTCGTACCAGGCCATTTGGATGTTTTCGAGGATTTTTTCATTGGAGGCGTTGGGGTCGTCATCGAAGTCCTCCAATTCGGTGACCATTTTGTGCAGCTTGGGGAAGCTGAGTTTGAGAGGGTCCTGGTCGGGGAATTTATCCATCAACGCCCAGGCGATTTCTTCGTGGTCTTTCCAGGTCAGTTTCATACGGGCGGCCGTGGCCACCAAAGGAATAGAGGCAAACCGGGCATGTGTCAAACTCCGCAATCGCAAACGGGCGGAGGCAAGATGCGGTGGATTTCGGCCAGGCGATACCCGAAACCGGGTCCGTGGACGGTGGACCAGTCCACGCGGCCTTGACGGCGCTGGTATAGGCCCGGGTGGATGGCGGCTTCCGGGAGGGATGCTGCCGGGTAAAACTGCATGGCATTGGTTTCGACTCCCATGATGGTGCCGACGTGGGCCGCGAGCAGGACGTGAGGAATCTGAGCCAACATGGGATTGGTAAGGTCCTGGACCATGAGTTGGAGCCCGTGTGTTTTTGCCCAGCAGGCGCTGAGGATGGCGCCGGTTTGTGTTTTGCAGGTTTTCAGCGCCACACCGTTCCATCCAAGTTTGTGGCCCAGTCGGATGAGTTTCCAATCGTGTGCGCTTTCGTCCAAAAACAAGGGTTTCCGGGCGGACACGCTGTGGACATCGAGGGGGTGGGCTTCAAGGTCGTAGGGGAAAGGTTGCTCCACGTAGAGCAGCATTTCGAAGATACCGGGATGGTCTGCGCGGAGGCGGTCGAGGATTTCATTCACATAGGCCGGGTCGGTGACGGTACAATTGAAGTCGGCGGAAAGATGGGAGGCTCCGTATTCACGGGCCAGTTGTCCGACACGCACCAAACGTTGAAAATCCCAGGTGGCGTCGTTGCCGCGGAGTTTGATTTTGAGGCATTGCAAACCGTCACGTTGAATCCAGTCGTGCAGGAGAATGGGATGTCCATCGTTGGGGTCGTCGTGGGTGAGCTCGGAGGCATCCAACTTGTCCAAGCCCCCCACCAAGTGCCAGGCGGGGAGGGAGTGCGGGGGTTGGGACAACAGAAAATCTGCGGGGAATCGGCCTTGGAACAGGGTGGGGGGCATGTTCTCGGCCGGTTCGAGGAAGTGCGCCAGATCGCGGTTGAGATACTCAGCGGTGTAAAGTTGGTACACAGGTTTGTCGAGCAGGCAACCGTAGGCATCGTGGAGGGCGATGTCGAAGGCGGAGCAGGCCACCAACGCGGCCAGCCAGGGCATGGGTTCGGGGCGGCCTTCGTTGTGCACGCGCAGGAGCTCGGGCAGCACTTGCGTCTGAAAATCGTGGCCGACTTCCAGGGGATGCCCCCAAGACTCGAAGTTGGCCCATGCTGCGGCGAGGCGCACACAGAAATTTTTAATTTGATGATGGCGCTCGGCATACGGCAGGGCGCTGGGCCAGACCCATTGGACGCTCAGGGGCGTTTCTCCCCAACCCTCGGCGCGGCGGCCGTTGCGGTCCATGACGCGGACTTTGACACGGACGCAAGTGACACTGGTGAGGGTTTCCGTGCCAAATTTGAGGGGGATGCGAGTTTGCACCGGCAGCCAGTGCACGGCGGCGCCGATGACACGCAAATCGCTGCGATGTGCCATAAGAGTGTACTAAACGCGTGGGGGCAGTCGGGCAAGGTAAAACCGTGAGGCAGAAGCGACGGTAGAAGGAAAAGGTCAGAGTGCAATTATTTCCGAATCGGTGGCTGGAGGTGTAGAAAAGTTTTTATTTTTTCAGACAAAGGACCTTGTGACAGGGGCGCTTTTCCGCGGTAAAGTGCATGGGTCCTTATGAAATTCACAAAACTTGAGGGCGCTACTTTTTGCAGGAGCCGGCGCCAACGGCTGCTGAGCATTGCTGCGGTGCAACTTGCGGGGTTGCTTGCGTTGGCTGCACAGGAAGCGGTTATTCGTGTGGACACCACTGCGCGCGCGCACCGGCTTTCCCCTTATTTGACAGGTGCATGCATTGAAGATGTGAATCACGAAATTTATGGAGGCATTGACAGTCAGATGATTTTTGGGGAGAGCTTCGCCGAGCCACCGCCTCAGCCGGAATTGAGCGGGTTTACGGCTTACGGCGGTCAATGGACTCCCACCAACGGGATGGTTCATGCTACCGCCGGTGACGGTCCGAAGCTGCTGTACAACATGCCCGCCATGGGGGATGGCGAGGTGAGCGTGGAGATATTGTTTCCGGAGAGTGGCGGTGGAAATGCGGGATTAATTCTGAAGGTCAGCGAAGCCGGCGTGGGGGCGGATCGGTTTACCGGTTATGAAATCGCACTGGAACCGGCGGGGCGGCTGGTCTTGGGGAGGCATCGGCAAAACTGGGAACCCATTCGCAACGTGCCTTGCGAAGTGTTGCCCGCGCAATGGAACAAATTGGCTGTGCAGATGCGGGGGACGGAGCTTGAAGTCTTGGTCAATGGCCGCAGCATCATTCGTTACGAAGATGTTCAACATCCCTTGGGCGCCGGAGTGGTGGGATTGCGTACGTGGCAGCGGCAGGCGATTTTTCGGAACTTGATAATCACCCACGACGGGCAAACACGGCAGGTGGAATTTGCGTATGCCGCCCCGGAGCCACACCAATGGCAGGTGAGCGGAATGTGGCGGCCGTTTCATCGAGGCAGTGCTGTGGGTAAGTTTAACTTGGAGACACGCCAGCCTTTTTCCGGGCGCCAGAGCCAGCGTTTAGAGTTCACCGCGGGGCAAGGGGAAGTGGGCATTGAAAACCAAGGGCTGAACCGTTGGGGAATGCACTTTCAACGCGGTAAATCGTATGAAGGTTTTGTGGTGGTGCGGACGGAGGCGCCGACTGAATTTCATGTGGCTTTGGAAAGCCGCGCCGGCGACAAGGTCTATGCCGAACGCCGGTTGAAAGCCAAGCCGGGTGAGTGGCAAAAGTTGGAGTTCACTTTGACACCGGCGGAGACGGAGACAGCAGGCCGTTTTGCGGTGAAGTTGAAAAAGCCAGGTGCGATCACGGTTGGGTACGCCTTCCTGCAACCCGGCACTTGGGGGCGATTCAAGGGACTGCCTGTGCGCCGGGATGTGGCCGAGGGACTCATCGCGCAGGGGCTCACTGTTTTGCGACTCGGAGGCTGCATGGTCAATGCGCCGGAGTATCGGTGGAAAAAAATGCTGGGGCCGCGGGAGCTGCGCCCGCCTTACAAGGGTTGGTGGTATCCGTATTCGTCCAATGGTTGGGGAATCTTTGATTTTCTGAACTTTTGCGAGGCAGCCGGTTTTCTGCCCATTCCGGCGGTGAACATGGATGAAACGCCGGAGGACATGGCCGATTTCGTCGAGTACGTCAACGGCCCGGAGACAAGTCCTTGGGGCCGGCGACGGGCTGCCGACGGACATCGTGCACCGTACGGGCTCAAGCACCTGCAACTGGGGAACGAGGAACGCGTGGACGAATCCTACTTTGCCAAGTTCAAGGCGCTGGCGGAGGCTATATGGGCGCGGGACCCGGGAATCATCTTGGTGGTGGGAGATTTTGCGTATGATGAACGGATCACCAATCCTCAGGCTGTCCGCGGCGCTGCATCGCGTATTACCAATTTGAACGGTCAGCGAAAAATCTTGGAACTTGCACGGCAACACAACAGGGAGGTTTGGTTTGATGTGCATGTTTGGACGGATGGCCCGCGCCCGACGGGCTCCTTGGAAGGCGCATTGAGTTTTCGCGATGCCTTGGAGCAGATGGCCGAGGGGGCGCGTTTTCGTCTGGTGGTGTTTGAGCTGAACGCAAACAACCATGCCCAGCGGCGGGCGCTGGCCAACGCTCTGGCCTTGCAGCGGTTCCGGCGCGATGGCCGGGTGCCGGTGGTCTGCTCCGCCAACTGCCTCCAACCGGACGGGCAGAACGACAACGGGTGGGATCAGGGCCTGTTATTTCTGAATCCTTCCAGCGTTTGGCTGCAACCTCCCGGCTACGTGACAAAGATGTTTTCACATGCCTACCAACCGTGGCTTGTTTCTGCGAAGGTGGAGGGTGCCGGGGATGCAGTGGAGGCCACGGCGACTTTGAGCGAGGATGGGCGGGCGCTTGTGCTCTCCATGGTCAATGTGAGTGACCGCGAAGTGCCGGTGCGATTGGAATTGAGCGGCTTTAAACCCGTCAAAACCACCGCACTTGTGACGACGCTGGCTGGTCTTCTGGAAGCACGAAACACCGCCCGCGAACCGGCATCAATCGTTCCTCGCACCGATCTTTGGCCTGTTAAAAACGGAACCGGGGTGCTGCGCCGTACCTTGCCGCCGCATTCCGTTACAACCATTCAGATGCAGTAAAGTGCTCGCGGCTACCGCGGCCCCTGTCATGCAAATATTTGTCTGACGGTTTCGCGCGTTTGGGTAAGCCAAGTGGTGCGTTGGTCGGCGGTGCTGGTGATGACCGGTGCAAAAATCAAGCGGTGGACGTTGGGGATGCCGCAAATGCCGAACACCACCTTTTTCCAAAAGACTTCCAAGGGGTCGCCATAGAGTTCGATTTCCCGATCTTGCGGATTGTTTGCGGTGGTGATGATGAGCACGGCTTGCAGTTTCAACAATCCCACTGCGCGGCCGCCGCCCTTGCCGTCTGGCACAAAGTTGTAAGCGCGGCCGGGGCGCAGGACGCGGTCCACCCACCCCTTCAAAATGGCGGGAGGTTGGCACCACCAGTTGGGGTGCACAATCACCAAACCGCCAGCAGCATCCAATTCGGCAGCATGACGCTCCACTTCCGGTGGCATCACAGCGCCGCGCGGGATTTCACCGGCCTCCATGACAGGGTCGAAGCGCTCCTGATATAAGTCATGAAACAGGCACTCGTGGCCTTGCGCCATCAATGTTTCCCGAGCCGTGGCGGCCAGAGCGTGGTTGAAGCTCGCCGGGTTGGGATGCGCCAAAATCAATGGAACCTTCATATTCAATTATCCCTTGAGATGCTCCCGCATTGCGTTCGGGACGGGGTTGATATTTCCGCCGCAAACGCCGGATTATTATGGGGCAAGGCAAGGCGGTGGCAAGATTTCGGATTTTTATTTTCTTTGTCGGCGTCAGGCGATAAAGTCGTTGCGATTCATGCCGGGCGACCAACGGATGAGTGTTCTCTACTGGCTCGATGTTCTAATCGAGGCTGGCCTTTATTTCATGATTATTTTCACGCCGTGGGCTTTTGGCTGCACGCCGCCCTGGGCGATTCAAATCATGACGGTCACCGGTTACACTTTGGGAGGCTTGACCGGGCTCCGCTGGTTGATCAGCCGGGCGCTGGGGGAGTACATGCCGCGGCCGGGATGGGATGCGGGCAAGGTGATGGACTGGGCCTTGGGAGGGCTGACGGTGCTGATTTTACTGTATTGTTGGGTTAGCGCATGGAATGCCCGCGCCACTTATCGCCCCGGCGATTGGGCTTTTGATTATCACCGCATCATTCCGTGGTTGCCGCATAGTTATGATGCGGAGGCCAGTTGGGAGTATTTCCGGATGTACCTCGGTTTGGGGCTGGCCTTTTGGGCGGCACGCACATGGTTGTTGAACGGGCAGGAGGATGGCTTTTTATCGGAGCGCCTTTTGTCAGGAGGAGGCGGCCAGGGGCATTTGCTGCCGCCACGATTGCGCCGGTTGTTGTGGGTAGTGAGCATTAACGGCGCCGTGCTGGCGCTGGTGAGCATCATCCAACGTGTGGACGGCACGTCCAAGCTGCTTTGGATGGTGGAGCCAAGGGTGAACAAGGAGATAGAGACGTTTTTTGGTCCGTTCTTCTATCGAGCCAATGCAGCGCAATATTTCAATCTGGCCTGGCCGGCAGCGCTGGCCTTGTGGTGGAGCTATCATCGCGCCAAAAAACAGTCCCCCTTGGGGCAGGGCACGCGCGGCCACAATTTGTTGCTTTCGTGTGTGTTGTTGATGGCGGTATGTCCGGTGGTTTCCACCAGCCGCGGCGGGGCCTTGATCATGTTGGCGCTCAGCGTTTTGGTGGTGGTCATCCTGTGGGTGGCCGAGTGGCAGCGGGGTTGGGGGATAAAGCTGGGGATCGTGGGATTGTTTGCGCTGGTGTTGGGGGGCGGATTGCTGCTGGGCTGGGAGGAATTGGGGCCCCGAATGGAAATACTGGATGAGGGATACTATACGCGTGAGGCCGTATTTGAGACCGCCAAGAAGATGGCTGATGACCATCCCGTGTTTGGCACGGGGCCGGGCAGTTTCATGAACCTGTTCCAACTCTACCGCAAATCCTACGATGAATATTGGCCAGCCCAGCTTCACAATGATTGGTTGGAGACGCGCATCACTTTCGGTTGGGTTGGTTTTCTCCTCATCCTTGCCGCCTTGGTGATCTGTTTGTTGCGCTGGCAGGCACCAGGGGGCATCCGTGTGGACAGGTATTTCGTCTGGCTGCTATACGCAGCGTTGGGAGGGTGCCTGCTGCATGCCCGATATGATTTGCCGTTGCAGATTTATTCCATCCTGTTTTTGTTCCTCCTGTTGTGTGCCATTTTGTCCACGCTTACGCGGGAATAAATGGCCGCGGGATGCTGTTTTTCTTTGAAAAAATGGGATTTTTAGCCGTTGACGCCCCTGCTGCCCCCTTCTAAACTGGTGGAGCTTTGAATTCGAAGTGGTGCTGAGTGCGCAGCGGTGTCCGAGGACGCCGGGAAAGGATTTTTGTTATGCCCGAGGGATATTGCGTCAAGTGCAAGGCGAAGAAAGAGATTGCCGATGCAGTGGAAGAGGTCATGAAGAATGGCCGCAAGGCAATCAAAGGCAAATGCCCTACGTGCGGCGTGGTCATGTTCAAGATTTTGGGCGGGAAATCCGCGATAACACCTGTGGCTGCGGATCCTGCGGCCCCTGCTGAGTCCGCACCCTCAGCGCCCTCGGCATAAGTTGCTTTAAATAATTCTGGAAGGGCAGCGGCACAAGCCCCTGGAAACATCATTTTTGTATTAGTTAAACACGCTACTGGACAGTATTACATTTATGGCAGAACAACTGGCTTACACCATCATCACCCCTTATTCACTTCATAAATCCCGCACGGGCGGCATTTTGGCCCGTCTTCTGGCCCGTACCGGTCTGGAGTTGGCAGCGGCGCGGATGTTTGCGCCCAGCCGCGAGCTGGTGGAGGAATATGCGCAAACAATGGTCTCATCCCACAACCCGGATGACCGCCGTGTGCAGGAATGGATCAGGGATTACATTGTCACGCACATGGGGCCGGATCCGCGGGGACGTCGGCGGCGCGCGATGATGTTGTTGTTTCGTGGCGAAGACGCCGTCAAAAAAGTTTATCAAGTGGTGGGGACGCTCAATCCCAATCGCACGATGGGCGAAACCATACGGGATACCTATGGGGATGTTTTGCTCAACGAGGATGGCTCGCTGCGGTATTTTGAACCGGCCGTGCTGGCGGCACCAAGCCCGGAGGTTGCCGTTCAGGATTTGCAACTCTGGGCCAAGTACTCCGATCGCGACGGCGGGTTGCTGGAAAACGTGATTGAATATCCCGCCGGGCAAACCCCGGAAAAAACGCTGGTGCTGATCAAACCGGAGAATTTCCGCATTCCGACGGGCCGCCCCGGCAACATGATAGATTATTTCAGCCGCACGGGGCTTTACATTGTGGCCATCAAGGTGCATCGCATGAGCGTGGCCGACGCCTGTGAGTTTTACGGGCCGGTGCGGGAGGTGTTGCGTCAGAAACTCAAAGGCATGGTGGCCAATCGGGCCAAGGCGGTGCTGGAGAAGGAGTTTGAGTTTCACCTTTCGCCGGAAGTCACGGCTCAATTGGGCGAGTTGCTCGGGCCGGTTTATGGAGACAGCCAGTTTGATGCGATAGTCCGATTTATGGCGGGCCGTGCGCCCGGAGAATGCGATGTCACGCTGCGGCACCAACCGGGCACTGAGAAATGCATTGCCCTGGTCTATGAAGGGATTCAGGCGGTGGCCAAGATTCGCGATGTGTTGGGCCCCACGGATCCCTCCAAGGCGCCGCCGGGCTCCATCCGGCGTGAATTCGGCTCCACCATCATGGTCAACGCGGCTCACGCCAGTGACTCACCCGAAAATGCCCGCCGCGAAATGGGCATTGTGAGACCTGGTGAAAACCAATTCCGCCAAGTGGTGGAGGAATTCTTGGGACCGGTGGGAAGCGTGGCCGCTTGAGCAGGGCCCTAATTCCTCGCTCTTTTCGGCGGCTTACTTGGCCTCGAGCATCTGCCGGAGAAACTCGATTAATTGGGCCATGCGCGGGTCCTTGAGCGAGTAGAGAATGCGGCGCTGGTCCCGGCGTTTCTTGATGATGCCGGCCAGCGTCAGCATTTTAAGCTGCTGGGAAATGTTGGAAAGGTTGCACCCGCCCACGATTTCCGAAATTTCCTGCACGCAAAATTCGCCCTTGGCCACGACGCAAACGATGCGAAAGCGCGCCTTGTTGGACAGAAGATGCAGCAAGGTGAGGGCTTTTTGACAAACTGCTTCGTTGCGCTTGAAATCAGCCTGAATCTGTCTTGCCAGCGGCGTCATAATCTTAGCATCTTGACTAATCCTAATATATCTCAGCATGTTGTCACGCTTTTTCTTATATTAAAATGTGGGGCGGCAGGGGGGCTTGCATCTACAGGGGAAGGTGGCATGATTGAGTAATGAAAATCCCCGGAGTTCAATGGCCTGAAAAGGGATGGGCGTGGGTGCTGTTATTGGCCGCCGCAGGGCTTGTAGCGGGCAGGGCAAACGCCGCGACTGTTTCAGCAGCCGAGCTGGCACAGCAAAAGAAACAGGTGGTGAATGTCATTGTCATCAACTTCGATCCCATCCTCAAGACCCGCGGCAACCAACCCCTGCATGCGTGCATGAAGTGGTTTGACCCGTGGAAATTGACCGACACGATGGTGGAGGCCGCCCGCACTACAAGCCACGGTTTTGTGGAGTACCGAATTGCCGAGAAAATCGAGTACGACGGCTTTCCCGTCTTTCGCGACGGTTTCACCTACACCGAGGAAACCTTTTTGGAGATGTGGGAAAAGGACAGGAAAAAGGCCAACCGCGGGATGACCAGTTTCCGGTGGTTGTTTGAGCGATTCAACCTGCCGGCGTTGTTGGAGAAACATCAGGCCACGGAAATTTGGCTTTGGGGGGCCCCCTATTTTCAATGGGATGAGCTGCATTGGAAAACGCCGGGTGACCGAATTCCCTACCAGACGGAAAACCCATGGTTTTACCGGCCTTATGACATTCCGGATGTGGGCAAAACCATCTGGATTATGGGATGGAATTACGAGCGCGGCGAAGGGGAGATGCTGGAGAGCTACGGTCACCGGATTGAGAGCGTGCTTTCCCTGACTTTGGGCCGTGGTCAATGGGATCCCAAAGGAAATCCCAGCAATGTGTGGAATCAATTCACCCGTGTGGACAAGGATTTCCCGGGCGAAGCCGAGGTGGGCAGCATTCACTTTGCGCCCAATTCCCTGCGTGATTACGACTGGAGCAACATGACGGAGGTATGGACCTACGCCGACGACTGGCTGACCTACCCCGACCTGCCCCGCCGGAAGAAAAAGCTCAACGCCGAGACCGGCGGATGGAAGGGCATCACCGCTCATCATCGGTGGTGGATGACACGGCTGCCGCACAGGCCGGGCATCACGGATGGCTTTTTCAACAATTGGTGGCAGTACATCGTGAACTACGATGCCGCCATCAAGGCCTTGCCGCCTCCAGGGGCTACCTTTGAAAAGGCCCGGCGAGCCATGTACGCCAATCCATGAGCCCGGGGTGAAATGCCGCTTGTGCGCGTGGTCTGCGGCGAAGTATCTTCAGGCATGAGCATGATGACTGCGTGGCAAACGGCAGAGGGCCCAAGACAGGCTGGCCAAGAGGGGCCACGTTATCGCGGGGCGGTGGTGTATCTGTATGCCTTTGACCTGGCGTATGACATTGCTCCGATGCCCTTGCGGGAGTTGCTTGGGCAGCCGGTGGCGGACCATTGTGTGGACACCAGCAAGCGCAGCCCGCGCTACCTCATGCTGCATCGTCCGCGGCTGGTGCGTTTGCCGCCGTGGGAACGCATCGGGCCGCATGGGCCGGTGCGGTTGGAGGTGACGGTCAAGTTGTTTCCGGTGGGGGCCATGAGCATTGCGGTGCGCGTGCCGTTTCAAGTGAACCGTTTGGGCGAGCTGGTGCAGTACCATGATCTGACATTCAACAACGGGGATTTGTATTCGGAAGTCCGCCGGTTGGCCGAGCAAATCCGGGAGGAGTTGAAGACGCGCTTTGTGCGGCCGGTGGAAAGGTTGGAGGAGGAAGAGGCTTACACGGTATTTTGTCTTGAGACCCCCTTGCAAGCGGCGGACGGCGGCAAAATCCGTGCGGAGAGCTGGCTGGCCCAGCACCGGCGTGAGGTGGCGGCGCTGCTCACGCAGGAGCCGGATTTGGAATCGCTTTCCACGCAGGAGGCGGAGGAGTCCACCAGTTTGCATCTGAGTTATTATGAGGATGATTTAACCGTGGTGGACTGGGACGCAGCGCTGGTGGTGGATGACCCGCGGGAGTTTGAGGAGACGCTCTACATTTTGGAGCTCGCCAATCTGCAACTGGCGGAATTGGAGGCTTATGACCGGTTGCTGGACACAGCCATCGAGAGCAGTTACCGCGACTTGAGCGGCCAGGGGGGTCGGCGCCGGGGGCAAATCATGCGGGAGTTGCGCGAACTCAAGATTGATTTGGCGCGCTTCCACGATGAGCTCAGCAACATTACGAAGTTTTTCGGCGACTGGCACCTGGCCCGCATATACCAGGCGGTTTCGCAGCGGTTCCACCTTGCCGACTGGCACCGCGTGCTGGAGGGCAAGTTAAAAACGCTGGATGAGCTTTATCATTTTCTAAATGCGGACCGGACCAACCGTTGGATGCTTGTGCTGGAAGCCACGATTGTGCTGCTGTTCATCATTGACCTGGTGGTCATTGTCGTGGGAGTGGGCAAATAGCAGCGCCTTTACTAGCGGCGGCCACGATCCACGCGTCCATCGAAGAAAAGGGCGTTTTTGCCCAATCCGCCGCTGCCGGTGGGGTGAAAGGTTCCAGCGTCGCCAATCAGAGGGGTTTGGGTGCGTCCGCCGAAGATGGTTTGCACAATGCCCTGGGTGACGGGTGACCAAGTTTCGGGCCGGGTGTAGGAGGCGCCGTTGAGGAAGGCATTCCATTCGTAGCTGGTTTGCTCCTTGGGGAAGATGGAGTCGTCTTCCGGACAACGCCAGATTTCGGGAGTTTTCAAATATGGATGCAGGGCGGACATGATGGTGGGAAGGTTGGTATCGGTGCTGGGCAACATGGCGCAGGTGGGGAGATGGTCTTCGTGGTCCTGCACGTACAATTCGAGGGCGACTCCCATTTGCCGCAGTTGGCTCAAGCAGGCGGTGGCACGGGCCGAGCGTTTGGCACGGCCCAAGGACGGAAGAAGCAGGGCGGCCAAAATCGCAATGATGGCCACCACCACGAGAAGTTCAATCAAGGTGAAACCAGCGCAGCCGGTGCGACGTGATGTGGCATGGGGCGAGGACTTCATGGCGTTTGCAAGGTGGTGATGGTGGTCATCAGCTCTCGAATGACCGGCGCGGTCTCAGCCCGGTAGTACACGTCTTGTGACAAATATTTGGCCGTGGCCGCTTCAATGGCCCGGCGGCCGTCCTCCGTGCGGAAATAGGCCGATAATGCCTGCTTTTCCTCGGGGGAAAGGTTGGCTCGAAAGTCGGCCAGCCATTGGGCCATGGCTTGAATGTCTTTTTGCCGGCGGTCGGGGGGCAGGCGGCTGGTCAGAATTTGGAGACCTTCGACATGGCCGGGATTGAAAAAATCGAGAAAGGCCTTGTGGCGGTTGGTGGGGAGGTCCAGCGGACCGTAGCGCAATTCCAGAAAGCGCTCCACCGGCCGGGGATGATCCTTGACCTGCATGGCGGCCCGCAAGTCTTTGGCCACCTCCACCGGTGTGTAACGTTGGAAACGGCGCACCCACCACACGCCGGCCATCACCAACAGCAGGGCGAGGATGGCCACGCACCAAAATATTTTTCGGGCATGCATGGTTTTCGCCGGAGTCGTGCCTCAATGTGGAGGCCGTGCGGCCAGTTCCTGTTCGATGTTTTCCAACGATTTGCCGCGTGTCTCCGGCACCTTGAAATAAACCAAAAAAAAGCCGGCGGCGCAAATGGCGGCGTAGAGCCAGAAGGTATTGCCCGTGCCAATGCGCCGCTCAAGAATCGGGAAAGTGAACGTCAACAGGAAGCAGGCCACCCACAGCGCTGAGACGGCCACCGAAATGGCTGCGCCACGAATGCGATTGGGGAAAATCTCCGAGATGAGCACCCACGTCACCGGCGCCAGCGACATCGCATAACAACCGATGGCCAGGAGGGCAAACAACAGAACCACGAGTCCTTGCCAATGCTGTGCATAAGCCACTCCAATCAACAGGTGCGCAATGCCGATGCCGGCGCAACCGAGCAACATCAACTGACGCCGCCCCCAGCGGTCCACCGTCCCCAGCGCCAACAGCGTGAACAAGAGATTCACCAGACCGGTGAGCACTATGAAAAAGAGGATGGTGTTTACCGCCAGCCCGGCCTGCTTGAAGATGTTTTCGGCGTAATTGAAAAGCACGTTGATGCCGCTCCACTGTTGCAGAATTGCCAGCGCGCAACCCAGCGCCAGCACTTTGAGCACCGGCAGCTCAAGCAAATCCTGCAGGCGCACACGGGCCACTTCCTCGGCGGCGATGGTGGCGCTGATAGCCTCGGTTTCGCGACGGCTGTAATCTTCGCCGCCAATTCGGGCCAGGACCTTGCGCGCTGCATCGGGGCGTCCGTTTTTCACCAGCCAGCGCGGACTTTCCGGCACCCACAGTGCGCAGATGAAGAACACCACCGAAGGCACCGCCACCAAAGTGAACATCCACCGCCAGCCGACGCGGCCATTCCACGAAGCGGCGATGTCCGCGGCCGTGGCACCTTCGGGCACGGGTTGCGCAATGGCCAGATTGATAAGCTGCGCCGCCAAAATGCCGACGACGATGGCCAGTTGATTCAACGTCACCAGCCGCCCCCGCCACGCCGCAGGCGCAACCTCGGCGATGTACAGGGGGGAAAGATTCGAGGCCATCCCGATGGCTACACCCCCGGCGATGCGCCACACAACAAATTGATTGAAACTGCCCGCCCATCCGGTGAGCACCGACGACACGGCAAACAACAGCGCGGCCACCACCAACAATTTTTTCCGGCCCAGCACGTCGCTCAAGACCCCGGCCACCATCGCACCTGCAAGACAACCGAGCAGCGCGCAACTGTTGGCCCAACCGCTGAGCGCCTCCGGCGTGTCCAATCCAACCAAGCGCGCCAAAGGATGCTGAGCCCACATCGCGGCAATTTGAGGGAGATTGAAGTGTGGTTCAAAGAACGGCTTGGCGCCTCCAATGACCACCCAATCCCAACCGAAGAGCAACCCACCCAAAGCCGCAACGGCCGAGATGAGCCACACATACAACAAATGTGGAGAATCCTGAGAGGGCGCACTGGATGACTGCATGCGCCAAGCATACCGGCCCCCCCATCCATCAATCAAGACGGCAGAATGAACTGGGGCGAATACCTGTAATTTTTTTAATGGAGTGGACTTTTATCGGGACGGCAGTGGTTTGACTTTGGGGGGAGGGGTTGGATAATGGGGGCATGCGATTAATCCTCTGGTGTTGGGCTTTGAGCTTGGGTGCTGGTTTTTGTGCGGCGCCGCCGGTGGTGCCTGCGTTACCGGTGCCGGTGGCTTTGCCAATGCGCGAGGCGGAGGAGGCGTGGGTAGAGTTGGCGACGCTCGGGGGAACCGGCGTGTTGGCCCAATTGGAGATGATGAGTCCACGCGGGCAATGGGAGTGGGTGCCCAATCCGCAAGGGGAAAGTGGCGACACAGTTGCGCGGCTGCGTTTGCCGGTGGTGCCGTTTGGTTGGACGAGTTACCGGGTGCAATGGTTGCCGGAGCGGGAGGGGGAGGTGGTGATAACGTTGACGGCGCCGCGGGAGCGGTCCACCAATGGGATGGTGCTGCGACAGGATGTTGTATTCGATGATTTCCGGGTGACGGGCGTTTTGCTGACGAATGCAAGTTTCGAGCAGTATGTGGGAAATCGCCCGGTGGGTTGGGAGGGGGGCGGTGTGGTGAATGCGGGCCCGTTGCCGCCGCATCATGAGGCGAATTATGCGCGGGTTTGGTGCGAGCGTCCGTTGCGGCAGCGGGTGCTGGTGCGGAGCAATGTGCCGGTGACGTTGCAATGGGCGGTGCGGGCGATGCCGGTGCTGGGGCCGGAGGCGATGAAGCCGTTGATGGAACGCAACACTTTGGCACACCAGGCAGCAGCCTTTTACAAGCGCGGGGTGAATGTTTCACATTTTTTGGAGCTGCCGCCCAAGGATGCGCGACGGGATGAGTGCACGGTGGAGGATTTCGCGCAGATGAAGCGCGAGGGTTTCGATCATGTGCGTTTGCCGGTGGCGTGGCATTATTACGCAGGGCCGGCGCCGAATTATGCTTTGGATGCGCAGTTTTTGAAACGCGTGGATTTGGTGGCGTCGAATGCCTTGAACCAGGGGTTGTTTGTCATCTTGGCAATGACAGCGCCCGAAGCGTTGCACGCGCGCCCGCAGGCTTATTCGAATCAGTGGGTGGCGTTGTGGCGGCAGTTGGCGCAGCACTACGCGGAGGCGCATCCGGGGCTGGCCTTGGAGTTGTTGAATGAGCCGCGGGACGCGGCCACCACCAGCCTGCTCAATGGATGGTATGCGGAAGCGTTGAAGTACATCCGGGCGCAAAATCCAATGCGCACGGTTTTTTTAGGACCGGGGGAGGGAAACCGGCCGGAGGCGTTGTCTCAACTGCGGCTGCCGTTGGAAGAGGAGAATGTGATTGTGACGGTGCATTGTTGGGAGCCGCGTTATTTCACGCGGCAATCCGACTCGTCGGAAGGGGACGCAGTGGGACAGTTGAAAGGCGTGGTGTACCCCGGGCCGCCGTCAAGTCCTTTGCCTGTGCCCGCGGAGGCGGGGCCGGCATTGCGGCAGTGGCTTGAGACGTATCACCGGCGGCCAGCGGCGTGGAATCCTTCCGGGCATGCGGTGGTGGAGGGCCAACTGCAGTTGGCGCGGGATTGGAGCGAGTTTTACGGGCGGCCGGTTCATGTGGGGGCGTTTGGGGTGACGACGGCCGCTGACAGTCTTTCGCGGGCGCGATACATGCGGGAGGCGCGCCAATTGGCGGCGGCCTATGGATTGGGCTGGGCCATGTGGGCGTGGCGCGGGGGCTACAACTACTGGGACGCTGCTTCGGGGTGGCCAATGACGGGCATGAGAGAGGCGTTGTTTGGGAGGTGAGTGGAAAGAGCAGTTTGCGGGAAATGTCATAAGCCGCCGTGATTATGCGGCGCGAAGAGAGGTGATGTAACGTACAGTTAGGAAGGGATTTTCAAAAAAACTTCTTAAATTGATCATGCATTAGTTGACATAATCTCCATTTTTGCTTTAACTGTTGTTATGCAAATTGAAAGCTTGAAAGTATTTTGTGACTTGGCGGAAACGGAAAGTTTTACCAAGGCGGCGCAGATCAATAATGTGACGCAGTCGGCGGTGAGCCAACAAATTAGCTCGCTGGAGAGGCAGTTCAATTCGCTGTTGATCGAACGGAGCAAGAAAAAGTTTCGTCTGACACGCGAGGGGGAGGTGTTGTACGAGTACAGCAAGCAAATCATCCAGACGTACGATTCGTTGTACAGCCGGCTGCAGGAAATCAAGGACATCATTTCCGGGACGATACGGGTGGCGACAATTTACAGCATTGGCTTGCATGACTTGCCGCCGTACTTGAAGAAATTTTTGAAGACGTATCCCACGGTGAATGTGCACGTGGAATATCGGCGGGCCAACCAAGTGTATGAGGATGTCATCAGCAACGTGGTGGACTTGGGCCTGGTGGCTTACGCAACCAAGGACAACAAGCTGGAGGTGGTGAATCTGCGCAAGGACATTCTGGTGTTGATTTGTCATCCGCAGCATCCACTGGCCCGGAACAAGAGTGTGAAGTTGAAGGATTTGGCGGGCCAGAAGTTCATCGCTTTTGAGCCGGACATCCCGACGCGGCGGGCGGTGGACAAGATACTCAAGGAGCACAATGTGGAGGTGCAGGTGGTGATGGAGTTTGACAACATTGAAACCGTGAAGCGGGCGGTGGAGATTGATGCGGGGGTGGCGATTGTGCCGCAAGCCACCATCATGCAGGAGGTGGCCAAGCAAACGCTGGCGCAGGTGCACTTCGAGGATGGGGAATTTTACCGGCCGCTGGCGGCGATTTACAAGAAGCACAAGGTGCTCTCGCCTGCGATGCGGCAGTTTATCGCAATGCTTAAAGGACCGGAAGGGGCCAAGGAGCAGGGCAAATAAGCAAGAAAAGATTTTCCACAGCAGGGAGCCAGTGCGAGCGGGGCGGGGACCCCTGCGGGGCGCAATGCCGGGCGGGGAGGCGTTGCGGGTGTGGGAGCAGGAGCCGTTCATGGACCAACGCATGCAGAAGCTCTGGCGCGCCTGGCGGCAGGTGGCGCTCCTGCTGCGCCCTCCCACGCTGGACCCGGAACGTCAGCGGGAGCGGATGTTGACGGTGGAGCGGGATGTGCTTCTGCCGGTGCGTGGGGCGATTGTATTGGTGGTGGCCTATGCGGTGTTGTTTCCACGCTGGTCCTTGGGGGTGGTGCAAATGCAGGAGGTGGCGCTGTCGCTGGTGCAGAAATTCTTTGCCGCTTATGTGGCCGCCAACATCATCATCACGTGGGTGCTGTTGAATCACCGGCGTTTTTCTTTGAAGGCGTTGCAGTGGGTGTTGTGGTTGGGAGGGTTGTTGGACGGCGGACTGGTGAGCTCGCTGGTCTTGATTACCACGGGTTTTGAGAGCCTGCTATTCTGGCTGTTCCCCGTGATGATTGTGCGCAACGCGGTGACGTTGTCGTTGATGCAGCAGCAGTTGACCCTGAATTTCACCATTTGCCTTCTGTACCTCTCCGCCGGATTGCTGTACATGGCTCAGGCCCGTGTGGATGCGGTGACGGCGGAAATGGAGGCGGCGTACCTGGCCGCCCGGCTGCGGGGGATTCATAGCAATGCCGTGCCCCGGACAGCGGTGCCGCCTGCACCCGAAGCCCAGGTGCCCTCGGCGGTGCCGCCGACCATGCCCCCGCGATTGGACCCGCAGGTGCGGCAGGCGCTGGGTTTGCCGCCGGCGGAGTATCAGACAGAGCCGTTTTTATTGCGGGTGTTGGTGCTGTTTCTTCTCACGTTCATTTGTTACGGCGTTCAAATATTATTGGAGAAGCAACGGCAGGCGGAGGAGGAGGCCCGGGAGCTTGCGGCGCGACAGGGGCAGATTGATGCTGCAGGCCGGTTATCGGCTGAGATTGCGCATCAGCTCAAGAATCCACTGGGGATCATCAACAACGCCGCCTTCAACCTGCAGCGTCTTTTAAGTCAGGAGAAGGAGGTGGTGCGGGGGCAGATTGGCATCATTCGCGAGGAGGTGGAGCGGATTGACCGGATTGTGACGGAGCTGATGGGGTTTGCCAAGCTGGCCGATGCGCGGGTGGAACGGTTGGATGTGGTGGCGGAACTGGAGCGTGCGGTGGAGCAGGTGTTTCCCCCGCAGGCCGGTTTTGCGGTTGAAGTGGTGCGGCGGTATCCGGCGGAGTCCCCGCAGGTGGTGATGCAGCGGGGGCAACTGGCGGAGATTTTTGTGAATTTGCTGCAGAATGCCCGCGAAGCGATGGAGGGGCGGGGGCGCATCGAGTTGGTGGTTGAGCGGGAGGCTGACGGCGCGGTGCGCATAGAAGTGGCTGACAGCGGGCCCGGGATACCGCCGGAGCGGTTGGAGCGTATTTTCGAGGCTTACTACAGCACCAAGCCGCGGGGCACGGGGCTGGGCTTGGCGATAGTCAAACACACCCTTGAGGTGTACGGCGGACGCATCCGCGTGGAATCTGAGCTTGGAAAAGGGGCGCGTTTCATCATAACGTTGCCTGCGAAAACGTTTCGGAAAAAAGCGCCATGAACGTGGAACTGCCGGCGGTATTGGTGGTGGACGACGAGCGCAACATGCGCCTGTCGTTGGAAGCGGCTTTGATGGCGGAGGGCTACCAAGTGCGCACGGTGGAGTCGGCTGAGGCCGCCTTAAAGGTGTTGGAGCAGGAGCGGTGTTTCATGGTGATTACCGATGCCCGGCTGGGAGGGTTGAGCGGATACGATTTTGTGCGGCAGGCGCACCAACGCTGGCCGGATTTGCCGCTGCTCATGATTACGGCCTACGCCACGCCCAAGCTGGCGGTGGAGGCCATCAAAGCCGGGGCCATGGATTACCTGGCCAAGCCGTTTGCGCCGGAGGAGCTTTTGCTTGCGGTGGCCCGCTGTGCAGAGCGCTACCGGTTGATGGAGGAAAACAAGGCCCTGCGGAATCGTGCGCACGAACCGGCGCGGCTGGAGCAAATCATTGGCGAATGTGCGGCCATGGTGGAACTGCGGCGGCTGATTCAAACGGTGGCCCAGTCCAACGCAACGGTGCTCATTCTCGGCGAGAGCGGTACGGGCAAAGAGCTCATTGCCGGGGCCCTGCACAGCCTGAGTCCGCGGCGGGAGAAAAATTACGTGCGCATCAACTGCGCGGCGATTCCGGAAACTTTGCTGGAGAGCGAGCTGTTTGGGCACGAAAGGGGGGCATTTACCGGAGCGGTGCGCACCAAGCCCGGCCGGGTGGAGGAAGCGGACGGTGGCACCATTTTCCTCGATGAAATCGGCGACATGAGCCGCTCGTTGCAGGCCAAGCTGCTGCGGTTTTTGGAGGATGGCACTTTTACGCGTGTGGGCGGCAATGAGGAGTTGCGGGTGAATGTGCGGTTGATTGCGGCCACCAACCGGGACATTGTGGAGGCCATCCGGCAGAATCAGTTTCGCGAGGATTTGTTTCACCGGTTGAATGTGGTGCAATTCCGGCCACCGCCGTTGCGGGATCGGGGTGGGGATGTGCTTTTGCTGGCCGATTATTTTCTCAAGCAGTTTGCCCAGGCGATGAACAAACGCATCACCGGCCTGTCCCCGGCGGCGGAGCAAAAGTTACTCGCCCACACGTGGCCTGGGAACGTGCGGGAATTGAGGAACGTTATCGAGCGGGCGGTTATTCTTGAAACCGGTCCGGTGATTCAACCGGCGAGCCTGCCGGATTTTCAACTGGAGACCCAGTTGCGCAAACAAGAGGGCCATGCGCCGCCGCCGGGATGGTCGTTGGAAGACGCGCTGGCGCAGTACGAGCGGGAGTTGATTACACGCGCCCTGGAGCAAAACCGGTACAATTTAACCCGTACCGCTGCGCAACTCAAAATCACGCGGCATGCGCTGCGTTATCGGATGCAGCGGCTGAACCTTGCCACAGGAACCGAAGAGGAGGAACCGGCGGCCTCGGGTGCAGATACAGGCACATGAAAGGAGTTCATGCTATCGTCCACGCCCAAGTGGGGGCGGGCCAATCGGTGGAGGGGCTGTTGAACGGCCCCAAGACAACGCAATCGTTGTGGGGGGAGTTGAGCCCCATGTTGTTGGTGTTGGGGGCGGCATTGGTGGTGGGGTTGTTGTTGTTTTTGGTGATTTACTGGTGGAAACGCGATCCAGGGGGGGAGACCTTGAGCACTTCGGCCACCGGTTCGGGCCATGGGCATCACCGCGGCAAGCGCCGCAAACGCCTGCGGGCGCATCGTCCTCGCAACCCCACTTTGGCGGAAACCGGAGGGCTGCCGCCTTTGCGGGATGAGGGACCGCCCTCCTCCAAACCATGAACCAAAGCCACGCGATCACCCGCAAGAGTGCCTCCAACCTGGCTTTGGCGTTTATTTTGTTGCCGCCGGAGAAACGGGAGGCCATGTCGGCGCTTTACGCTTTTTGCCGGGAGGTGGACGACGTGGCCGACGAGGAACAAAGGCCGGCGGACGAGCGCAGGGCGATTTTGGCGCAGTGGCGGCAGGAGGTGCAAATTGCATGCAGCAACGGTACCCCTACTTTGACTGTTTTGCAGGAATTACAGCCGGTGATTCAGCACTATCAACTGCCACCGGAGCTGCTTGAGGAAATCCTGCGTGGTGTGGAAATGGATTTGGATATTCAGCGGTACGAGACGTATGCCGACTTGGAGAAGTATTGCTACCGCGTGGCGTCAGCAGTCGGGTTGTTGAGCATCGAGATCTTCGGCTATCGAAATCCGGCCTGCCGGGAATATGCGGTGGCCTTGGGCAAAGCGCTGCAGTTCACCAATATTCTGCGCGATGTGTGGGTGGACGCCGCCCGGGGACGCATTTACCTGCCGCTGGAGGAATTGCGGCGGCAGGGTTGCCCGGAGACGGATATTTTGGAGGGCCGCTATACGCCGCAATACGCAGCTGCAGCGGCGGCGATGGCGGAGCGGGCCCGGCGGTTTTATCAGGAGGCACGCCGTTTGTTGCCGCCGGAGGACCGGCGGTCCATGGTGGCGGCCGAGTTGATGGGGTCGGTGTATTGGTGTTTGTTGCGGCGGTTGGAGCGGGCGCAATTTGATGTGTTCAGTCCCCGGCTGACGCGGGTGCCACGCTGTTACAAGCTGGGTTTGATATTGCGCACGTGGGCCAGGATTGCCCTGGGGTCGGCGGCTCCAAATTACGGACTGCCGTGAAGCGCCGTTTGTTTTTTCCATGAATCGTCCCCGCCGCCTGATTGTCAACGCCGACGATTTCGGACGCTCCCCCGACATCAATGCCGCGGTAGTTCAGGCGCACGAGCGGGGCATCCTCACCAGTGCCAGTCTGATGGTCAACGAGCCTGAGGTAGAGGAGGCAGTGGCCTTGGCGCGTGCGCATCCACGGCTGGCGGTGGGATTACATTTGACATTAGCACAAGGCCGAGCCGCACTGCCGGCGGAATCTTTGGGCGGATTGGTGGATGCTCAAGGACGGTTTGGGAGCAGTTCTGTGGTGGTGGGCTGGCGCTATTTTTTCAAGCGGAGTTTGCGCGAGCCGTTGCGGCGGGAAATCGTGGCACAACTGGAGCGGTTCAAGGAAACTGGATTGCCCTTGGACCATGTCAACGGCCACATGCATCTTCACCAGCAGCCGGTGGTGTTCCGGCTCTTGATGGAATTGGCACCGCAGTGGGGCATCCACCATTTCCGGTTGACTTGCGAGCCATTGATGCCCAATTTGCGCGCGGCCAAGGGGCGGTATGGCGTGCGTGTACTTCATGCCATGGTGTTTGCCGCTTTGGCGCGTGGGCAACGCAGGGCTTTGCAGCGGCTGGGCATCCGTTGTCCGGATGCGGTGTTTGGACAGTTGCAGGATGGACGGGTGGATGAAGACTACATTCTGGGGTTGCTGCCGCATTTGCCGGCGGGCGATTCGGAGCTTTACAGCCATCCTTCGCTGACGGATTTTAGGCACGAGCTGGAAGCCTTGTGCAGCCCGCGGGTGAAGGCTCTGGCGGAGAGGCTGGGGCTGCAGCTCATTCAATATCGCGATTTATGACCAAGATACTTGTGATTTTGTTTGTGGGCCTGATTTGCGAGGCCGTGGGCGTGGTGCTGCTCAAGGAAGGCATCAATGCGGTTTGCGGCGGCGGCGACATCACGCTTAAAAATGTCTGGCCGATGTTTTGGAAGGTGGTGGTGCATCCACGGGTGGTGTTGGGGGTGTTTTTCGAGGCGTTGTTTTTCCTCTGCCTGCTGTATTTGATGAGCCAGAAGGAAATCAGTTTTGTCTGGCCGTTGACTTCGTTAAGCTTTGTGATGACGACGCTGGCGGCGCTTCTGTATTTGAAGGAGCCGGTATCCTTGATGCGTTGGTGCGGGGTGGCGTTGATTATGGCGGGTGCTGCGCTCATCACGTGGAATGAAAAACAGCGCGAAGCGCAGAACCGCCCGCCTGCCGTTCAAGCTCCGGCCAGCGGCTCAGGTGTGGTGATGCCCCATGAGTGACTTGGCTGCCAATCTTGAGCGCATTCGCGGGAACATCGCCGCCGCTTGTGCGCGGGCGGGACGTGAGCCGGGCGAGGTGCAACTGCTAGCGGTGAGCAAAGGCCAGCCACCGGAGGCTGTTTGTGCGGCGGCTGCCTTGGGATTGGACTTGTTTGGCGAGAACAAGGTGCAGGAGGGCAAAGCCAAAAGGCCGTTGTGCCCGGGACGGTTGCGATGGCATTTAATCGGGCACTTGCAATCCAACAAATGCCGCGATGCCCTGTTGCACTTTGATTGTTTGCAAGGGGTGGACAGCCTGTCATTGGCGCAGGAACTCAACCGTTGGGCGGAGAAGCTTTCGCGTCGGATGCCCATTTTGTTGGAGGTCAACGTGGCCGGCGAGGCCAGCAAATTTGGTTTTTCTCCGGAGCGCCTGCTCGCAGATTTGAAGGAGATTAACGCGCTCGTCCGCTTGGAGCTGCGGGGGCTGATGACCTTGGCGCCGTGGACGCCGGAGCCGGAAAAGGTGCGGCCTGTGTTCCGAAAACTGCGGGAATTAAAAAAGGTGTGTGAAGATATTTTGGGGGCCCCCTTGACGGAGCTGAGCATGGGGATGAGCGGGGACTACGAGGTGGCCATCGAGGAAGGCGCCACCATTGTGCGGATTGGCACCGCATTGTTTGGGCCGCGTCAAAATTGGAAGCGTCCCGCTTCCACCGATGGCGGAGAGGTTTGATGCCTTTTTTAAGGCCGGCGGAGGTGGAGTGAGTCAATCACAAACCAGGCCGTCCCACTTTGCGCAAACAGTTCGCAGCGCAACTCCACCAACCGCCCAGGGGGCGCCACGGTGAAGGGAACTTCAAGCCGTTTACTGCGGACATCCCCGATAAGAAAATGGGGCGGGGCCGGGATGTCTTGGACGCCCAGACCAGCGCCTTTTTGGCGGAGGTTATCCAGCGGCTTGACCCCTTGCAGAATTACCTCACCGGCGAAGATGTAGGCACCCGGATCGAGCCAGACGGTGGTGCGCCAGGAGGCTGCCGTGCGCGGGCCGGCGCGAATCATCAACGCCGGTCGGCCATCCGGGGCCGTGGCGGTTTCCATGCGTCCACCTTCCGGAATATCCACGGGGCGCCAGCCTGTGAGGCGGGCGATGTTGTTGGAAAAAACCGGCGGAGACGGCGGCGGCTCGGCCAGTTGCCGGCGCAGGCTGGCGTGGCGCAGCTCCAGGTGGCGACACAGTTGTTCGGCGGCTTTTGTCAACGTGCGTGCCTCGTTGCGCGGAAGCGTTGCAGTGAGTTGGTCGGCCAGAGTCTTCAGGCGCGGCATCCAAATTTGCGGTTGGAAATGCGTTTCGAGGAGGTTGGTGAGGCTGGCGCGGTATAGGGCGCTGCCTTGGGGTGTTTCGGTAAAGGAACGCGCCACCAAGCCCCGCCAGTAGGGGCGCCAAGGAAAATCGGGAGTGCCCAACAGATTATCCATGCCATGCGGTAAAAAACAGACGCGGCGCGAGGTGGTGTCAAAAAAGAGGCGGTAGTTGTTGTGGGCCAGTCCGTAACCATCGCGGTGTCCCAGCAGGACTTCCGCAGCGAGGAAACGGGAGAACATTTCGCGGTCGAGGAAGACGCCAAATTGTTCCCAGCGCGTTTGCAGGTCGGGTAGTGAAGCGACGGCTGCCAGCTCGCGCCTGCCGGCCAGAGGATCCGCAGAGGGGCCAAAGACAATTTCCAAACGACCAGTGATGTCCTGTGCTTGGATCGGTTCGTAGAAAGGTCCGGTGCTTGTGCCAAAATGGCGCTGAACAAAAGCGCGGTTGTAGCCTTCCTTGATGACGTACAACCCCAGTTTGCGGCCATTCAAGGTGACCAATGCATGAGTGGTGCGGGCAGCGGGCACACCGGCAGCGCGGAATATTTCACTGCCGAGCCATTCGCATAGGAAACTTTCATCCTCAACCGAATTGTTGAGATGAATTTTCTCATAGCCCAAGAGGCCGGGTTTCGGAAAGTCGAGCGTCCAGGAGGGCTTTTCATCCACGGGGCGGAAGCTGCCGGTGGCTCCTTTGAGGTGGGCTTGAACATTGGTAAATACGCTTCCTGCCCAACGCACTGTGAGCAAAACATCCTGGCGGGGATTTTTCCGCAGGGAATCCAAGGCCTTGGGGTCGGCGCTGATTTCCACAGGCCAGACATAGGGTGCGGCAAACAAATCAGCCGGTGGTGGCCCCAATTTTTCAGCAGACGATTTCAGCCATCGGGGCAGCATCCATCCCAGTGCCAAAAGCAACAGCAGCAACGACATCGCAAGCCATCGCCGGCTATGTGCGCCGTTAGGTGTCATGCCGGCAGACTATCATAGACTTCTTACGGAGTGCCAGTTTTTGGCAGTTGGGGCGGCAAGGGATACTTTGAGCGCATGGGCCATATAAATATAGAGAGCAGCAGAGGCCGCACCCCAAACCGGCTGGCGGGGGAGGCCTCGCCCTATTTGCGTCAGCACCAGTACAACCCAGTAGATTGGTATCCGTGGGGGGAGGAAGCCTTTGCCAAAGCACGAACTGAGGACAAACCAATATTCCTGAGTATTGGGTATTCCACCTGCCATTGGTGTCACGTGATGGAGCGGGAATCCTTTGAAGACGCCGAAATCGCCGCAGTCTTGAACCGGCATTTTGTGAGCATCAAGGTGGACCGGGAGGAACGGCCGGATGTGGATTTGATTTATATGAGTGCAGTCCAGGCGATGGCCGGTCAAGGCGGCTGGCCTCTGAGCGTATTTTTGACTACGGATTTGAAGCCGTTTTTTGGCGGGACCTACTTTCCGCCTACCAGCCGTTACGGACGGCCGGGATTCAAGGAATTGATCGAGCAAATCGCCCTTGTTTGGCGGCAACGTCGGGCCGACGTGGAGAAATCGGCAACAACCCTCCATGAACAACTGGCCGGCTGGTTGAAGCAGCAGCCGGCGGCGCGTCCTGTATTTCATGAGAGCCTCCTCTTTTCCGCTGCGGCTGTACTCAAGGAATCTTACGATGCGGAGCACGGGGGATTTGGTGGCGCGCCGAAGTTTCCCCAGCCGTCGGTCCCCTTGTTTCTGTTGGAGTATGGGACGGCGTATGGGGATCGGCAGGCTGTGGAGATGGTGAAGCACACCGCCCAAGCCATGGCTGCGGGGGGCATTCATGACCAGTTGGGCGGCGGTTTTGCCCGCTACGCCGTGGATGCGGAATGGACCGTCCCGCACTTTGAAAAGATGCTCTACGACAATGCCCAGTTGTTGGAGCTGTACGTGGACCTCTGTCGGGCCACCGGCAAGGATGATTTTGCGGACGTGGCACGGGGGATTGTGCAATATGTCTTGCGCGACATGATGCATCCCGAGGGAGGCTTTTACAGCGCCGAAGATGCCGACAGCGAAGGACACGAAGGCAAGTTTTACTGCTGGACTCTTGAGGAGTGCCGCCAACTGCTGACGCCTGCGGAATTGGCGGTGGTCGTGAAACACTTTGGCCTTACGGAGGAGGGCAATTTTCTGGATCACAGCCATCCGCAGCCGTTGAAGGGGCAGAATGTACTGCGGATTGTCCGCACGGATTTGGACGAGGCAGAACGCCGGCAGTTGATGGAGGCCAAAAAGAAAATGTTTGCCGCACGAGCCACGCGGGTGCGGCCCCAGAGGGATGAGAAGGTGTTGGCCTCCTGGAATGGCTTGATGTTGGCGGCTTTGGCGCGTGCAGGACGGATGCCGGGGATGGAGGAGGCTTTGATGGCTGCGCAACGGAATGCAGCTTTTATCCAGCGGCACTTGTGGGATGCGTCGCAACGGCGTTTGCATCACCGTTGGCGGGAGGGCGTGCGCGACGAAACGCAACTGCTCAAAGCCTATGCCTTTCAGGCTTATGGACATCTAGTGTTGCATGAGGCCACGCTGGATGCCGACGCACTGGCCTTTGCCGTGCAACTCTGCGAAATTATGCTGGAACGTTTCTGGGACCCCGAGCACGGCGGTTTTTGGCAAAGCGAAGCATCGCCTGACCTCATTTTGCGGGCCAAGGAAGATTACGATGGAGCCGAGCCGAGCGGCAATTCCGTGGCTGCACTCACCCTGCTTAAAGTGGCTTCCATTACCGGTGAGCGGCGGTTCCATGATGCGGCGGCTGGTGTCTTGCGGCTGTTCCACGGGCGAATCCAACGCGTGCCCATCGCCTGTGCCTTTTTATTGCGGGCCTTGGCGATGTTTGTGCGGCCTTTGCAACGATTGGAAGTGGTGGGAGAACCATCGGCGGCGGACACGCAAGCATTATTGAAAGTTGCGCATGAAGTTTATGTGCCGTGGCTGACGATTACCGGCCGCCCTGCTGCCGGACCTGCCCGCGCCCATTTGTGCATTGGCGAAACCTGCGGACCGGAGATTAAAACTCCAGAAGCCTTGTGTGAGGCTTTGAAAAAGCTCTGGTGTAACAACAATAACGGTGTTCAGATGTTTTTGTAAAAGTTTCACTTGACATTGAAAGTTGGGGTGCTAATGTGGGGTCGTAATAACAACCAAACGTAGCGCCTAAACATAACGACGCAGAAAAAGCGGAGGGTTTGTTTGACGTTTGGGGGCCAGCGAGGATTGATTTGCTGAAGAGACGGACAGTTACGTCGTTTAGTTTGGAGGCACTAGAACCTCGAGTTCTGCTTTCAGGCGACGGCATTTCTGTTACCATACCGGTGCTTGCAGCCGATGGGGTGGGGCAAAATCCGGCGGAGGAGATTTCATGGCAACAACCCAATGACTCTTCGGTGGCAAAGAATTCTCAATCTTCCCTTTTTGATTCCGAGCAGGGTGAGGTGTTTGCGCCAGCCACGGAGACCGAATCTCCGGAGGCGTTTGATGTATCCGGTGAGGGGACTGCAGGGGGTGGTTCCATGGTCGTAGTTGAATCACCGCTGTCGGACACAGCCCCTGCCAGCCAGGCTGAAGACGGCATCTTGGAAGAGTCGTCTCAGGGTTTGGATGAAGCTGCGCTTTCATGGAGTACCGCACAGTTAGTGGAGACGTTACATGCAGCTAACGGCCCTCCAGAGACGCAATCTGGGACGATTCATCTCACTCCCGAGAGTGGGCTGAATTTGGATGGTGGCATTTTGGAACTTGTTGATGGTCAAATACTTAGCGGTAACGGCAGCATTGAAGGAGGTGTTGCGGGCAATGGCATTTTCCGTCCCGGTAATTCACCGGGGCATTTGACTGTTGGCGCTTTCAGCCCCGGTGCCAACGCAGTGACTGAGATTGAAATCGAAGGCACGACTCAAGGCGTGACGTATGATTGGATCGAGGTCACCGGCTCTGCAACGCTCAACGGCACCCTTAAAATCATCTTCAACCCAACCGGTGGTTACACCCCGGCCTTGGGCGACACCTTCAACGTCATCACCTGGAATACATATAGTGGTGAGTTTGCCAACTGGCTGGGGACGGCTTCCATCCCTGGGCATCCGGACTGGGCCCTCAAGCCGGAGTACTTGGCGACGGGTCTGCGCTTGACGATCGTCCAGACGCCGACAGTCCTGCCAGGGGTGAAAACGGCGATTACCAATGGCATTGATCAGTTGGGGACTGTGGCCAATGCCTTGGACACCTTCGGAAACTTTGCGGGCAGCCTGCCATTGATTGGGTCCAACTTGGGTGCGTATGCGGACATGGGGACGGCTTTTATCAATGGTTTGCGCAACCGGTTGGCGGCGGTTTTAGCGTCGCTGCCCTCCGTGGCCCATATCACGGCTGCCATTGAGGGGTGGGACGGCACTACTTTTGGAGGGTTGGTATTCCGGGTCAAAGGTATCTTGGCGCATTACGGTGCCAACAGCTCCGATCCTGTCTCATGGGATTTGAATCTGGAACTGGAACCGGCCACGGCGAATGCTTCCTTGCAAAATGTGTTGGGCGGCGTGTTTGAGGCGGCGTTCAGTGGGTCCTCCCCAACAGTCACGGTAAACAGTACGGCATTTTTGGACTTCAGCTTTGGCCACGACGGCAATTTCTACATTGCTCTGGATGGCATCGGTGCACGGCTGGCGGTCAATGCTGCGGGATTGGGAGGGTTTGGTTTTGCCTTTAATACGCCAGTGGGCACTCAGACCTTGAGCGCCAGCGGCGGTACGTTGACCTTGACGGCGGGCGTGACGGCCACACCGGATGCCAGTGTGTTGACGGGCGGGCGCATCACCGCCACCACGTTGACCAACCTTGCCAACGGCATCACACCGGTGGGCAATGCGTTTAATCTATCCACCACCGGCACTTTGAGTGCCGCATTCCCCTTGAGCGGGTCTTTGAGTTTCCTGGGCTTCACCCTTAGCGGTGCGTATGTGGTGAGGGTGCAATCGCCTGATATATTTAATCAGGCGCCGGCGTTAACCGTGGATGTCAACAGCACTTTGACAGTCATGGGACAAACCATGAACGGCAGCTTTACCCTCAAGAACACCGGCACGGAAACGATTATTCAGGCCGCCAATGTCAATTTCCAAGTGGGCTCGGGCAGCAGCCGGGTTTTGAGTGTGCAAAACGGCTCGGGCAACTTGGTCATTTTGAATTCCGGATTGGCGGGGACGATGACACTGGACTTTTCCACTGGTCCGGCCATTCCCAACATCGGATTGAGCGCAACGGGATTGCAACTGGCGTTCAATACCACGACCGGTGCCGTGCCGGACATCAACGGTGTGGCGGTGAGCCTGCCTGCGGGGCCTTACTTCCGTGTTTCGGGACAGGGCACGCTGACCTTGACCAATCCGGCGGCCAGCTTGAGCGGCGATTTCTTGTTTGAACCACGGGATGCGGACGGCAATCCGGCCAATGGTTATGAGCAGACGGTGGTGGCGGTGGCCAACATGAGTTTCCAATTCACCGATGGCACCAATCCATTAATGACTGTGACGCAGGGGCAGGGGGCGATGGTCTTTACCAGCGCAGGCGTGGTGGGGAGCATGTCGGCGCAAGTGAGCCTGAACGTTTCGGCCGTCAGTTTGACGGGCACCTATTCCGTGACGTTGAACAACACAAACTCTGCGTTCAACCAGACTTTCAATGTAAATGGTAATTCAGTGACGTTGAATGTGCAGGCCGGGCCGTACCTGCGGGTGCTGGCCACTGGTGCCACGCTGACGGTCCAAAGTTTAGCGGTGAGCGGCAACTTTGCCTTTGAACGGAAGCAAACCTCCGGCGGCGCGACAGTGGTGACGGTGGCGGGGACGGGGATGAGCCTGAACTTTGGCGCTTCAGCCTCGAACATCCTCACGGTGACCAATGGCAGCGGCGCATTCATTTTGGACCAGAGCGGTTTGGCAGGTACAGCGACGGCGACGGTGGGCGTGAACGCAACGGGTGTTTCTCTGACCGGCACATTTACAGTGCGAATCAATGACCGCTCCACGGCGGTGAACGAGACGGTTTCAGTCGGCGGAACGAATGTGACGTTGAATTTGCCAGCCGGGCCTTATGTACAAGTGCGCGGGCAGGGGGTGACATTAACCGTCATGGGACTGGGGTTGAACGGTGACTTCACCTTCGAGCAAAAGAATACCTTGAGCGGGAGCCGGGTCATCACGGTGACAGCGGCCAACGTGAATTTCAATTTTGGGACGAGCCTGCTGACAGCCACCAACGGGTCCGGCTTCTTCATGATGACCGATGCCGGCTTGATGGGCGAAGGTCAAATCACAGTGGGAATCAACGCTTTTGGCACGGGCTTCAGCCACACCTTCGAATGGAGTTTCAACAACACCAGCTCGGCCTTCAACCAGGCGGTGGGCAATCCCACGGCCTTGGATTTGCCGGCGGGACCGTTTAATAAATTGGATTCGGGGCCGACTCCCATTTCCATCAACATTCCCATTGGCAGCAGTACGCAGTCGTTGAGCGGGCGGTTCATTTTGACCTTGGTGGAGGGCAGTCCGGGGTATGTGACGATTGCGGCGTCAAACGTGAGTGCCACCTTGGGCGCGGGGCCGGTGAGCTTGCAGGTTAGCGGCGGGCGTGGGGCGTTTATCCTGAATGCCTCGGGGGGGTTGGCCGGTGAAGTCAAAGTGACGAGCGCCTCCTTGAGCGGCGCCGGCGTGTTGGGCATTACCGCGCAAAATCTGAAGCTGCGCCTGAACAACACCGGCGGGGATGTGGGCAACCCGAGTCCTGTGGTGGTACCCATCTCCGATGACCCCGCGGAGAATGTCTCCATCCAATTTATTGGCGCCTACTACCATCAATTCCTCGCGGTTTCGGGGACAGCAGAGATTACTGGATTGCTTGGTGGAATTACCCTTGGCGGAAACTTTGTCATTGAAAAAGCCCGGCTGGATACCAATGGGGACTCGATCCTCGAGGATGTTTTCAAATTGGGCGTGACCAACCTGCACTTCAAACTCCGCGTTGGATCAGTGGATGTGTTGTCCTTTGACCACGGCACGGGCGCGCTGATTTTGAACGGCGCGGGCTTGGCGGCGGAGGCAGATTTGCAATTTGAGTCCGGCTTGGTTGGATTGAGCGGAACCCTGCAATTAAAGCTCAACACCACCGGGGCCAACGTGAATGCCACGGTGAACACACCGGAAGGCAGCCGCGTGGTGAATGTAAGCGCCGGCACAGATGTGCAGGTGAACGTGGATGGCCACCTCCACTTGGGCAGTTTTGCCCTGCCCTTCCAGTTGAGTGTGCGCGTGGCCGGTGGAAACGTCGAATTCCGACGGCTGAGCAACAACGAGCTGCTTCTGACGGTGGACAGTACAGGCACCATCATCCCGGGTCCGGCATTGTCTTCGCTGGCCAATTTCGATTTTGCCAAGGCCAGTCCATTTGAATGGGTGATGCTGTTGAACCAATTGGGCGACTGGTTTGAATCGTTTGCAGGCAGCTCGCTCTTCGAGGTGGAAATTCCCTTCACCGGTGGCAAGACGCTGGGCGATGCCTTCAATTGGGCCAAGCTGTATTTGGATACCGTGTACAAGTACTTCGTGAGCGTTGAGCTGCAATCGCGGAGTCTCACCGAAACGAGCGTGCACACCGGGGCGCTGTCAGGCGCGGTAATGAAACTTCAACTTGGGAGCGAGCCGGTGGTGACGTTGACGGTGAGCGACACAATCGGTGATCCCAACTCGCGCACGGGCACCGAGTTGGTGACTTTGTTGCAGAATGCCATCGTGGCGCAGGGCCTGGCCAGCCGGCTGGAAGCCCGCTTGAACCGCGAAAAGAAGGTGGTCATTGCGCTGCTCCCGGATGAGGTGGCTAAAAACACCACTTTGAATATGGTGGATGCCGACACCACCATAGCGGGGCTGGGCTTCGGACCGGGGGACGGTAACACAGCGACCAATGACCAGACGGGTGTCTTGACTGAGCGGTACAGCACCGAGGAGTTTTTCGTGGCGCTGGCGGATTTGTTCAACGACGGGGTGATGAACAACAACAGCGGCATCATCTACAATCCGATGCAACGGCTGTACACCTACACATTCAACCGGCAGGTCACGTACAACACCCAGGATTTGTTTGGCACCACTACCCTGCCATTCAACTTCAACCTCGCATTGGGACCCATCGCCGGGGCCTCGCTGACGGGGGCTTTGCAATTCAATGTTACGGTGGGCTTCAATTTAACGCTGGGCTTTGATTTGGCGGCAGCAGAGGTGCCGCGTGTGTTCACTTCCAGCACCACTCCCACACCAAGCAATGGAAGAATCACCGCCGATGCGCATTTTGGGATTTACTTGAATGATCAGTTGCCGAGCGGCTCGGGCACTTTTGCACAGTGGTTCCCGTTGACCCTCACCCAGGCGGCTACTGCTGACAACAACTCACTGGAAAATTTGGCTCAGGACTTGAACAACGTGCTGGCCGGCGCGGCTTATGGCAGCGGGACGTTGGGCGACGTGTTGATTTTCCAGAAGGCGGGCAACGGACTGGCCCTGAGCGCAAAGGACACTCAACTGGGAATCATCAACCGTTTGGTGGTCATCACGCCACGCTATGACACCTTTGGAACGGAAATTGGTTTTGCCGAGGACGTGCAAGATTTGGACGGTAACGCCGCCACGCCCCATGATCAGATTTTTGTGTCGGCGGCCACGGCCCCCATCAAAGGTTTGTTCATTGAAAACGCGCAGCTTAGCGCATCGTTGGCGGTGAACACCACCGCGGCGGGAATCTCGGGTTCACTGCGGTTTGGATTTGTCGAAATCAACACCAGCGGTGGTGCCTTCGGCACGTTGGCCTACAACGGAGTCACACCGGCCCCCATCACGGCGAGCATCAGCTTGGAAAATCAGACAACGGGCGAGCGGCGGTTCTACATCAGCGAACTGATGAACAACACCTCGTCCAACAACATCTCCAATCTGGTGCCGGCCTTCAATTTCAACGGCAGCTTCCTGGCGCGGTTGAACAACATCAACGTTTCCGGCCTGGGCTTCAGCATCCCGCTGGGCAGCAATCCACAGGTGTCCGTTTGGATACCTGACATCAAGCATCTGGATTACAACGCCAATCCTTACGACCCGGTGACCAACAACCAGGGCATCTTCGTTACCTACCCGGATTTGTCCACACTGACCAATTTCACCAGCCTCAACTTCACCACCATCGTACGCGCCCTCAACACCATCGCGGATCAGTTGGGGCAATTGAGCGCGTTTTCATTCCTGGACGAGCCGCTGCCGTTTGTGAATTTGAGCGTGAACGACATGCTGGACTACGCTCAGAAGTTTGCGGATTTGATTGACGGCCTGTCCAGCAGCAGCGCTCGGGACACATTGCAGAACACGCTGGCGGAATTGAAGCGGCAGATAGATACGCTGTTCCATCTCAACCCGAACGTTTTGACCTTGTCGTTGGATGACAACGGTGTGGCACCGGCGGCCATGGTGACGAGCGGCGGTTCCGCCAGCCAGCCAAGCGCGGTGGTCATTGACTTCAACGGCTACAACAACGGCTTCCGCATTTATGCCAACACCAACGGGGCGGCATTAAACAACTCATCCATTCGGCTGGTGGGCGACTCCACGATTACCAACGGCACGGCCAAGGCTGAGTGGAACGCCAGCAGCAAGGTGCTAACCATCAAGATTCAACCCGGACGCACCACAGCCAATGCCGTGGTACAAGCCATCGCCTCCATCAGCGGCAGTGGCTCCCCGTGGTTGGTGCAGTTGACAAACAATGACAATCCCGCAGGCACCAACACAGGTACAGGCACCATCACCCTTACGGCGTTGAAGTTCGCCTTCAATTTCTCCACCGGCTACGCCAACAGCCTGCCGTTCCAGTTGGACTTGCAGCAACTGGTTTCCCAACTGGCGGGTAATCATCCGACTGTGCGGGCCTTTTTGGAACTTGCCACTACATTGGTTCAAATCAAAGGTTCAGGCCAGCTTACCGTCAGCGCCAGCGCTTCGTTGATATTTGAGTTTGGTTTGGACGTTTCAACGCCTGGCACGGCGAAGCCATTCATCTACGACAGCACGCGCATTGAAATGCTGGCCAAGGTAACGGGCACCAACATCAGCTTGGAGGCCTCCCTTGGGTCTGTGTTTGGAATCTTCATCAAAAACGGCCGGGTGACGTTGGACCAGGACGGTGACCCGGACACCGGCGCAGCGCAAGGCGACCGCGGCGCGGTGTTCAAAGTGCAACTGCAGGACCAAAGCGGCGACGGCCGGTTGTACCTGGACGAAAACTGGCTGAGCACTGACTTCATCCGGTTGCAGTTGGAAGGCGGTGCGAGCGCGCAGTTGCCGATATTTGCGCCGTTTGAATCCACCGCCCTGAGCGGCACGGATGATTTGAACAGCGACGGTTACCCCGACAATTACCTGGTGGTGGAAGCGCCGGATTTAGTGCGCTTCTTCATCAGCGAGGCCGTGTCCACGCAGGCTGTGGGCGCCGAAAAGGTGGTCAAGTTTGCCGGGTTGAACAATGACCTGCGGGTGTTGACCAACGGGACCATCACCAACTACCGGATTATCTTCACCGACACACTCAGCGGCAACAACGCCAGCGCATCCTACAACGCCACCACCAACACCTTGACGGTGCAAGTGGACGCCGGCGTGACCACCGCCGTCACCGCCCGCAACGCCATCCAAAGCGCCACAGGCGCAGGCGGTTCCTTCGCGGCAACGGCATTGACGGCCGACGACGACGGACAGCCCAATACCACAGGCAATACCGGCGCAGGTACGTTGGAGAAGGTGTTCATCGTCACGCCCGATTTCAGCAAACTCTTTGACGGGTTGGAGCTGTGCGATGTCATTGCCAACAGCATTGATGAAATCTTGGAGGGTTTGGACAAGCTTCTCGGGTGGGTGCAGGACGGCCTCAACAGTGTGGTGTACAATGTGGATTTGCCACTGGTGGGCTCCGGCTTGAAGGGTGCGGCGGATTTCATCGGCGACTTCCGCAACGGCCTGTTGCGCGAATTGCGCGAGGAAGTGGACGCTGCGGGCGGCAACGGGTTGACCGCTGTCGAGAATGCCATCAAGAAGGCATTGTGGAATTCTCTGGGACCGGGCGGCCTCAACTGGCTGGTGAACTTTGAGACCGGCGCGCCGTTGGATGTCGCGGCGGGCTTCAGTCAGTTGGATGTGCGGCTGGATTGCGACACCGGCTTGGTGGTCAACATCCGGCTGGCCAAGACGATTGCGTTGCTGGACACCACAGGCAACCCGATTGATTTCGACATCGGCGTGCCAGGCTTCGGATTGGAAGTGGATGGCAACGTCGTGCTCTCTCTCGGCTTTGATTGGAAGTTTGGCTTTGGCGTGGACTTGACCAACGGCTTCTACTTCAACACCTCCGCCCCGGCCAGTAATCCCGAATTGAAGGTATTCTTCCGTGCGGAAATTCCGGGTCTGCACGCGGCCGGACAACTGTTGTTCCTGCAACTCGATGTGATGGACGACCCGGATGCGCCGAGCTTCTTTGAAGGCGCATTTGAGGTGGATTTGCGCGATCCCAACAACGACGGCAAACTCACCGTTGCCGAGCTCTTCTCCAGCGGCACGCAATTTGACGACATCCTTCGGGCCAAGCTGGGGGCCGAAGCCGATGTCAACCTGGACTTGGTGGCCAGCTTCGGCGGCAACACCGCCTTCCCGCGCGTGCTGGCCGATTTCCACCTCGGTTGGGAAGCGGACACCAACCAAGGCTCACAGGACCCGGAAATTGAATTTACCAATATCCGGCTCGACTTGGGCACCTTCATCTCCGACTTCCTCGGGCCGATTTTGAAGGAAATCCGCAAGGTGACCGAGCCGATTCAGCCGATTATTGACATTGTGACGGCGCGGTTGCCGGTGCTTTCGGATTTGGCGGGCCAAACGATTACTTTGTTGGATCTTGCGGAAGCGTTTGGGTTGCTGGAGCCCTCCACGATGGATTTCATCCGGGATGTCATCACGGTGGTGGAATTGATTAATGACTTGGAGGGTCTGGGCAGCGGGACGATAATGATACCGTTTGGTTCCTTCCGCCTGCTTGAGGGCAACGACGGGCGGCGCTCGGCCATTCAAGCGTTGGAACCGCTGGCCGCACGGGCGATGGATGACATCGCGGCCATGGCAGCCGCCGCGACCGGTCCGGGCGCCAGCAGCACTTATACGCAGAAAGTCTCCGGGTTTGCGGGGGATGTCGGCAGCCTGAGCAACTTCAAGATACCCGTGTTCGACAACCCGGCCGAGTTGTTCAATCTCTTCACCGGTGAGCCGGTGCGGCTGGTGGAATGGCGGATGCCAACCTTCCGCTTCAAGTTCACCTACACGCAGAAGATTCCGATTTATCCGCCATTGTATGCACAGTTTGGCGGGACCATTGGCGCTGACTTCAATATTGGGTTCGGTTACGACACTTACGGCATCCAGAAGTTCATCAGCTCCGAAGACAAGAATTTCCTCGATATTTTGGACGGCTTCTATGTGTTGGACTTTGACGCTCAGGGACGCGAGCAACCCGAAGTGCGGTTGTATGGTGAACTGTTTGCGGGAGCAAGCATTGACTTGGGTGTGGTCAAAGCCGGCGTGAACGGCGGGCTGGGCTTTGAGGTAACCTTCGATTTGAACGACATCAACGACGACGGCAAGATTCGCGTGAGCGAGCTGGTGGCCAACGCCCAGCAGGACCCGCGCTGCATCTTCGACATCGAAGGACGCATCTACCTCTTCCTCGAAGCCTTCTTGAAGGTGGATTTGTTCTTCTTCAGCATTGATAAGACATGGCGGTTTGCGGAAATCACTTTGTTCTCGTTTGAAATCACCTGTCCGGAGCCGGTGCTGGCCGAGTTCTCCGGTACAGACCTTCTCATCAACATTGGCAGCCGCGCCGCCAACCGTCTTGAAGTTGACACCACCGACGGTGCCGAGACGTTCATCATCAAGCACACCGGCGGCGCCGCGGGCAGCGAAACCATTGAAGTCCAGTGGGGCAACTGGCGGCAGACCTTTGAAAACGTGGGCCGCGTAGTGGTGCAGGATGCCGGTCAGGGGAACGATTACCTCGACTTCCGCGGCGTTCTCTCTGAAGTGGAAGTCCACGGCGGTTCTGGCAATGACACCATTTACCTGGGTGACGGCGCCAATTCCCGCGCTTATGGCGACGCCGGAAATGACACCATCACCGCCAGCAGCAACTCCGGCGTGACGGGTGTCATCCTCTACGGCGGAGACGGCAATGACACTTTGGTGGCGGGTCCGACGGCCATCAAGATTTACGGCGGCGGCGGGAACGACACAATCACTGGCAGCCCTGAGGATGATGAGTTGTACGGCGACGACGGCAGCGGCACCGCCACCGATGGCAGCGACATTATCAATGGCATGGCCGGCAACGATTTAATCCGCGGCGGGCGCGGCAACGACACGCTGACGGGTGCCGACGGTGATGATTGGCTGCGCGGCGATGACGGTAACGACATCTTGTACGGCAATCTGGGCCACGACGTGCTTGATGGTGGCGGCGGTGACGACAAGCTGTACGGCAGCGACGGCAATGACCTGCTGCTGGGCGGATCAGGTAGCGACTGGGCCAATGGTCATGGAGGGATTGATTTATTAATAGGCGACGATGACCCGGCCAATCCCATCACCATAAATGGCCTGACCGTCAGCACGGCCAATCTTGCCGGAATACGCGCCGCCATTGCGGCCATCCCCGCTGCCGGCATTGTGGTGAACAACCTCCCGGGCGGCGGCAGCAGCATCAACGGCAATGATTTGTTGATCGGCGGCGGCAACGTGGACGTGCTCTTCGGCGGGCCCGGCAATGACTTCCTCTACGGCGGAAACTTCATGAACCAGGGTGAAACCACCATCATCGAGGAAGACCACAATGACTTCTTCGATGGCGGCCCGGGTGATGACACCATCTTTGGTGACGATGCGATGGGCCGCACAGGCGACCGCGACACGGGTATTGCCATCCGCTCCTCCATCTTCTTCGACTTGAACAAGAACGGTCTGCGCGATGCGAGCGAGACCGGCTTTGGCGGTGTGACGGTTACCTTGTACCGGAACGACGGTCTTTTAATTGGCTCCGAAGTGACCGAAGTGGACGGCACCTTTGCCTTCACCGGTTTGGACCCGGACCGCTACTACCTCACGTTCAGCCCGGTGACGGGCATGACCTTCATCACGCAATTTGGCGGCGGCGCAGCCAATGCTGAAGCCGCTTCCAACGACAGCGATGTCTATGCCTCCGGGCCATTGATGGGCCGCACGCCTGACTTCCAACTGACCTTTGACGAAACCGAGCGCAACATCGGCGCCGGCTACGAGGGCGACCCGCTGGTGAGCGTCGCGCCCGTGTCGGTGACGGAGGGTAACAACGGCCAGACTTTGGTAACGCTGCTGGTCACCTTGTCCGGCCCGCAACGCACCACGGTAACTTTGAATTACCGCACTGAGGACGGCAACGACGCGATGTATCCCGAGCGCAACGCCAAAGCGGCGACGGGTGATTATTTGTCGGCGTCCGGCACTTTGACCTTCACTCCGGGACAGACGCAGCAGTCCATCACCATCGCGGTGTTGGGCGATCTGATGTACGAGGAACACGAGCAGTTCCGGGTCATTTTCTCCAACCCCAGCGCGGGCATCAAACTGCCGACGCTGCCGGAGACGACCGTGCTGGTGACCATCACCAACGATGACCCGGTGCCGCAGGTGTCCATCGCCGACTTTGTGCCGACGTCCACCTTGCTCCCCAATGGCACACGCATCTACACCGTGCCGGAGAACGTGACTGCCGAGTTCATCGTGTCGCTCTCCAATCCGAGCACCTACACCGTAACCGTCCAGTACTTGGTGGATTCGGCCTATGACTGCGGCTGTGACCCCAACCCGGCTCTGCCATTCCCGCTGTATGCCAACGGCGACTATGTGCAACCGGTGCCCGGCACGCTGACCTTCCTCCCTGGTGAAACGCAAAAGAAGATTACGGTCACCCTCCGCCAGGATGCCCTTGATGAGCCGGATGAATCTTTCTACATTGATTTGTTCAATCCCACTTATGCGCGCATCGGAGATGGCCGCGGCTATGGCGTCATTCCCGACGACGATGCGCCAGTGAGCGTGTCCATCCATGAAGTGGGCGTACCTGGCTCGCACGTGACGAGCGTATTTGAAGGCAACGCCGGCTTCACCGTGGTGCCGGTCCAAATCTCGCTGTCAGCCGTCAGCGGCCACACGGTGAAGGTCAACTATGCTACTGCGCCCGGCACGGCCGTGGAAACCGCCTACACGGGTGACGCCTCCGACGCCGCCGATTATGAGGGCCTGCCGCTGGAATCCCTGCCGCCGGAGCAGCGCACATTGGTGTTTGCGCCGGGTGAAACCTCCAAGATTATCAACGTGCGCATTTTTGGCGACGTGCGTGTTGAGAATGATGAGTATTTCTTCGTCAATATTCTGAATGCGGAAAATGCCGATGTGGCAGCCTCGCCGCTGACAGAGAGCAACCATTTCTCCATCCTCATACAAGAGGACGACACCCTTGGGCCGTCAAACCTGCCACCGTGGAGCGTGTTCTTCTCCGAGACGGCCTACACGGTTCAGGAGCCTGCCAGCGGGACGACTTATGCCGTCGTCACACTCCATCGGCTGCCGGGCAGCCCGCATCCGGTGGCGGTGTTGACTACCACGCCGGGCACGGCCACCGCGGGACTGGATTACAGCTCGGTGCATCGCTACCTGGTCTATTTCCGGGGCAGCGAAGTGACACGCACCATTCTCATTCCGATTTACAGTGACGGCCTGACCGAGGGCGACGAGACAATCTTGTTGTCTTTGAACAATCCCACAGGTGGGCCGGTGAATGCGACGCCCGACTCGGCGGTGCTGACCATTCGCGATGCCAACCTGCCCAAGGTTGGCGTGGCGGCGCCGTTCAAAGGGTTTGTTTTGGACCCGGTGACCGGCTTGTTCACTGCGGTCTATGGCGTGACCGAAGGCACCGGCGCCGGCACCACCACCGCCACCTTCACCATTTATCTTGACCAACTGGCGCCGGCGGGCGGTGTGACGGTGAATTGGACCACAGTCAGCAGCACCGCGCGGGCGGGCCTCGACTTCGTCGCAGCCAGTGGCACGGCATTCATACCGGCGGGTAGCAGCCAGACCACCATCAATGTCCAGGTCATTCGCGACGCCAATCCCGAGTTGACCGAACGGTTTGCAGTGCGTTTGAGCAATCCTGTGGGAGCCACGCTGGCCGAGCATACGTACATCACGGCCTGCCCGATTTATGACGATGATTTGCAGGCCGTCACCGGCATGGTGTTCTACGATCGCAACGGCAACGGTTTCATGGACCTTGGCGAGGGCGGCATTGAAAATGTTTCGGTGACGCTGACTTGGATGCAGGACGGCGTGCACCAACAGCAAACCGTCAAGACCAACAGCTCCGGCCAATACAGTTTGCCGGTGGCGCTGGGGCCGGTGACGGTGTCGGTGGACGGCACCACCGTCAAGTCTCCATACCAGAAGGCTCTTGGCCCGCTCTCCTTGCTGCTCTGGTCGGGTGAATACAACACCACCACCGACAACGAAGTGCAGACGGCCACCTTCGACGGCGTGGTGGGCATCTCGCCATTTGAACCTGTCGGTTACAAGAACAGCTTCAGCCTGACCTTGCCGCAACAGGCCAAGGAAGTGGGCCGCGGCGGGACCGATGACACCTTGTTTGGCGGGCCCGGCAACGACACGCTTGATGCCGGTGCCGGCGATGATCACGTGGTGGGCGGCCACTGGCAGACGGCCACCGACACCAACATGCCTGTGAACAAGACAGCTTACAACGCAACGGTGGTGGTGGTCACTGACAGCACGAATTTGCAGACCACCTACGGACTGCCGGCGGGCACGACCTTGCACCCCATCTACGATGACGGTCCCATCTTCTCCGTCACTCCTGGCAGTTACCCGGGTGTCATCAGCGGTGAAATCTGGTTGGACAACAATCTCAACAATATTCAAGACGCCGGCGACACCCTCTACACCGGCGGCGTGGTGGTGACGTTGTACGATGTCAGCGGCAATCCGGTGAATGCCATTTACACGACCACCGGCACTTACAGCTTTACCAATCTTTATCTCGTAGGCGGCAATCCGCTGTCCTCAAGCACCTACGTGGTCGAGTTCGAGCTGCCGGACGGCTACCGGTTCGTGGACCCCAACGTGGGCGACGCCAACCCGGCCCAAGACGGAACCGCAAACGATAGTGACGCTGAATATGTGAATCGCACCCGCGCTTTCACCATCACGGGCATATCACCCTCGAAAAACAGAGTGGATGCCGGACTTGCACCGTCAAACCTCTACCCAGTCGGAAGCACTTATCAATTTGCACAAAACACCTTCAGCGTTTCGGAAAAGACCCCGGGCTTCATTGACATCACCGTCATCCGCTCCAACTCCATGATTCCGGGCGTGGTGGTGGTGCAAACCGAGGACGGCACAGGTACCAACGGAGCCTTGTCCTCACCGGCGTCCACCCGCAACTACGCTGCCACCGCGGCCATCCTCGTGTTCAATGTGGGCGACACCGAACGCACGGTGCGCATCCCTATCTTTAACCGTAACCTGGGCTTCACTGATTTCCGCTACTTCACCTTGTCGCTCAACGACGTGACGGGACGCCCGTATGACCAGGCCACCGTGTACATTGTGGGCTCCGCCAATCCCACAGTCACCGACGATGACTACATCTTGGGTGGTGAAGATTGGGACATCCTGCTGGGCGATTCGGGCAATATCCCGGGCTACGCCGTGGTGCACGAATACGCCAACATCAGTCAGCCGCAGTACCTCGGCAATCTGTTGTTCACCGGTGGCCCGGGCCACGACACCATCCTGGCGGACATCGGGGCAGATTATGTGAACGGCCAGTTGGGCAACGACATTCTGGCCGGCGGCGACGGCGTGGACATCGTCTTGGGCGGCCTGGGCAATGACCAAATCACAGTGGCCCAGGGCGACGATACGATCCGGGGCGACCACGGGCGCGACACAGTGGTTTCTCGGCGTTCGGTGGCGGGATTGGTGTTGACGCCTACAACGTTGACCCATCAACGCTTGGAGCTTGGCTCCTACGTGGCGCTGAACGTGCACACCCTGCTTGACCAGTTTGAAGTGGCCCAGCTCTTTGGCGACGCCGAACCGAATCGCTTCGAGATCAACAACTGGGCGCAGACGGTCTTTGTGTCGGGCAGTGGTGGCACTGACAGCCTGTACGTCAAACACGATATGGACCTGGTCCTCAAGGATGCCACCATGGCCGAAAAACTTTACTGGTTGCTGGTGGCCGGCTTCAACAAGGATGCGGCCATCAGCCTGCCCAACGGCCAGACTTATCATCTGAGCAGTCTTGAGCAAGTCACCTTGACCGGCGGCAGCCTGGCCAACACCTTTGATGCCTCCGGTTATTCACGACCGGTGAGCTTTGTGGCGACACCGGGTAACGACACGTTTATTGGAGGCGCCGCGGCGGACACCTTCCAATTCACCGCAGATTCGGCGCTGGGCACCATAACGATTCGCGGCAACGGTGGCCGGGACACGCTGGACTTCTCCTTAACCGCGGCGGCTGTGACGGTGGACCTCGCGATTGTGGGTGCCAGCCAGACCATCAACACCCATTTGAACCTCATCCTGCAGGATGATTTGGAGAATGTCACGGGCGGCCAGGGTGATGATTCCCTCTACGGCAACGCGCTCGACAACGTGCTGCTGGGCGGCCCGGGCAATGACAGGTTGGAAGGCCGCGACGGCAGCGAAACTTATGTCTTCGACACCGATGCGTCATGGGGCCAGGAGACGATTGTGGAAGTGTTGGGCGCCCCCGGCCATGACATCCTTGATTTCTCCGGCACGACCACCCGCTCCATCGAGGTGAACTTGGGCGTGCTCGGTGTTTATCAAACGGTGAATGACAACTTGCAAATCCGCTTCTTCAACGAGGGCATCGAGGAAGTTCGTGGCGGTGCACTTGCCGACATCATCCGAGGCAACGGCAATAACAACATCCTGCGCGGTGGCGCCGGCAACGATTTGCTCGATGGCAAGGGCGGCGACGACACCTTGGACGGTGGCACGGGCGATGATGATTTGGATGGCGGCGATGATCAGGACACCATCAACGAGTCGGCCAACACCAACTTCACGCTGACCAATAACAGCCTTGCACGCAGCACCGGCGAGTTGGACACGCTCAAGAGCATCGAGGTGGCCAACCTCACCGGCGGTGCCGGCGCCAACACCTTCACACTCACCGGCTGGACCGGCCGCGGCAGCCTGAACGGCGGCGGTGGATTGGACACTGTGATTTGGGCGGCAGATGCCGACTTTACCCTCTCCAACGCCGTATTGAGCATGTCATTGGCCTCCGGCCCGATGCTGCTCAACTCCATGGAGCGCGCTATACTCACCGGCGGAGCGGGCAACAACCTCATCAACGCCATCAACTTCTCCGGCGAGGCCATCCTCTCCGGCAAGGAAGGCAACGACATTCTGCGCGGGGGCGACGGCGTCAACACACTTCTGGGCGGCCCGGGCAATGACTTGTTGAGCGGAGGCCGTGGCAATGACGTGCTCGACGGCGGCGCAGGCAACGACATGTTGGTGGAGGATTTGACCGGCGTGGCCTGGGAGACGGTGGTGGTGTTGCAAAACAACCGGTTGTTCATCACCCAGGTGGATCCCACGCCCACCCCGGTGAATGAAAGCGTATATGAAGTGGACACCTTGGCCAGCATCGAGGCCGTAACACTCACCGGCAGCCCGCAAAACGACATCTTTGATGTCAGCGGCTGGCTCAGCGGTCCGGTGACCTTGGATGGTGGCTGGGGCGATGATCGCATCCAAGTAGTGGCGGCAACGCCGAGCACGCCCGGCCCTGCGGGAGTGACCATCACCCTCACCAACGCAGGCGTCACCTTCACCGGCAGCACCGCCAATATCAGCTTCACCTCGGTGGAACAGGCGGCTCTTACCGGCACGGCCCGCAACGATGTGTTGGATGCCACCGCTTACAGCGGCATTGCATGGCTCTATGGCTTGGCCGGTGACGATTTATTCCTCGATGGTCCCGGCCCGAATTGGTTGGAAGGCGGCGAAGGCGATGACCGGTTTGTGTTCACGCAAAACGGCGCCGTGCTGAACGACTTTAATGTGGTGCTGGGCGGCAACGGCACTGACACTTTGGACTTCTCCGCCTTCACCCTGCCCATCAGTGTCAATTTAGGATCCCTGATGACCATCCAAAATGTCGCTGCCGGTGAGTTGCAATTGTACTTCCGCGCCGAAGATTTGGAAAACGTGATTGGCGGCACGGGCGCCGACACCATCACCGGCAATTCATTGAACAATGAAATCACCGGCGGTGCGGGCTCAGATACACTTACGGGCGGCGGCGGAACCGATACGTTGGTGGAAACCCGTGATGCGGACATGACCTTGACCAATGCCAGCCTGGTCATTGGAACCGAGACCGACACGCTGAGCGGATTTGCGCGGGCGCGGCTGACCGGCGGCGCAGGCAATAACACGCTCGATGCCTCCGGCTTCAGCGGCGATACCACACTGCGGGGCATGGAAGGTGATGACCGGCTGATTGGCGGCACAAGCACCGACACCCTGGAAGGCGGCGCGGGCAATGACCTGCTCAAGGGCGGCTCAGGGCAGGATATTTACGTGTTTGATGCGGACGATGTGCTCGGCCACGACACCGTGGATGAGGTGCCAGGACCGGCGGGTGGATTGGACTTGCTCGACTTTTCGTCAACCTCAACCACGGGTATCATTGTGAACCTCTCCTTGACCACTCCGCAATTGATTCATGCCACCAACCTGACGCTGACCTTGGCGAGTGATGTTTCCATCGAGTTCATCCGCGGCACCGATGGTGACGACCGGCTGATTGGCAACTCGCTCGACAACATCTTCTGGGGCGGGCTTGGTGAGGACCAATTCAACGGCAACGGCGGCACGCTGGACACCGTCTATGAGATACGTGATGCCGATTTCGTCGTGACCGACACCACCCTTTTGGTGGGCACTGAATCCAACACCATGACCGCCATACAACGCGTTTACCTGAGCGGCGGTGCAAGCAATAACATCCTTAATGCCACCGCTTTCACTGGTTCCGCATGGCTCTACGGCATGGGCGGCAACGACACCTTGTACGGCGGCAGCGGCGATGACCGTCTCTTTGGCGGGGATGGCAACGATTTCCTCCGTGGCAACGGTGGCAATGACTACCTCGCCGGCGGCGCGGGTAACGACCTGTACGCCTTTGATTTGAGCTTTGCACAAGGCAGCGACACCCTCAGCGAATTGACCGGCGAAGGTTACGCCGACACTTTGTGGGGAGCGGGCCTGAGCGGCTTGACCGTGAACTTGAACACGACAGGAATGCAGGTCTTGCATCCCAATCTGACCCTGACATTGATTTACGCTTCCACGGTGGAATATGCCTACTAATCCAACATCCAGGGCCAAACCTGCCCGGCTTCTGCGCGGCGGCACAACCGTTGCCGGCGCGGGGATGGGTTTGCCGGGCGCAGCATTATTTGGCTTATGAAAGCAATGAGTTTGTTCAACGGACGCGCCAGTCTGCGGCCATGGTTCAGGTGGGCCGCTTTGTTGGCCGTGACCCTTTTGGCGCCCGTGATGATTTGGGGCCAGACGGCCCAGCGCGACTATGGCGACGCACCCAACCCATATCCCACCCGCCTTGCCGAAGATGGTGCTCGCCACACTATCACCGGCATCAGATTGGGCAACCTTGTGGATGTGGATTTGGATGGACAGCCTGACCCCGAAGCTCTGGGGGATGATAACAATCCCGATCCGCAGCGCAGCGATGAAGACGGTGTGAGGTTTTTAACCCCGCTCATCCCGGGCCAGGCGGCACAGATTCAAATTATTGTCAGCGGCAGTGCCCAACAGGGATTTTTGTTTGCATGGATTGACTTTGGTTTGGACGGTTCGTGGGCGGAGGAGTTCGACCGGATCTATTTCCAGCAGTTGGTTATGGTGGGCACCAACGTCCTCAATTTTACTGTTCCAGCTTCGGCCAAACTTGGGGCGACCTTTGCCCGTTTCCGCATCAGCGCCGAGCGTGAACAATTGAGTTACGTTGGAGCCTCCACCACCGGCGAAGTGGAAGATTACAAGGTGGTCATTCAAAGCCTCCAACTGGACTTTGGTGACGCTCCTGATTCTTACCGCACCACCTTGTCCAAAGAGGGTGCCCGTCACTTGCCCGTAGGCCCCAAACTGGGTCTTGAGCGCGACGTGGAAGAAGATGGCCAGCCCAACCCTGATGCTGACGGCGACGACAAAAACCCCACAACTGCCCCATCGGATGAAGACGGCGTGTTTTTCCAGGGTGTTTTAGTTCCAGGGCAGGGGGCCACGGTGATTGTGGTGGCCCGAGGAAATTTTGACCGTGCCCTGTTGAATGCATGGGTGGACTTCGGGCGTGATGGCAGCTTCGATGAGCGGGAGGACCATATCTTTGATGATGTGCTGGTGAATCCGGGCACCAACGTATTGAACTTCCTTGTTCCAGCCCAGGCACAAACGGGCCGGACTTTTGCACGGTTTCGTTTGAACGACATCGGCAAACTGAACTACTACGGACCCGCAGACAATGGTGAAGTTGAAGACTACCTTGTGCAAATCCAGCAGCAGTTTGATTATGGTGATGCCCCGGCACCGTATCCAACTTTGCTGCGGGACAATGGTGCGCGCCATGTGTACAACCCGGATTTTCTGTTGGGGTATCAGGTGGATGTGGAACCCGACGGCCAGCCCACCCCTAATGCCGATGGGGACGATTTGAACCCCAGCACCACTTACGATGAAGACGGCGTCATTTTCACCAGCGCGCTCGTGCCCGGCCGCCAGGCCACTGTTCAGGTCACGGCCAGCACTCGGGGACGCCTCTACGCATGGATTGATTTCAACCGCAACGGCAGTTGGGCTGATCCGGGCGAAAAAATATTCGATGGCTACTTGCTGGACGCCGGATGGCAAATCCTGACTTTTGATGTGCCGGAAAATGCGGTGCTGGGCGACACCTTCAGCCGATGGCGGTTCACAGTGCAAGGTTCTGCGCTGTCCTTCACCGGACCCGCACCCGACGGTGAAGTGGAGGATCACAAGGTTAAAATCATCACCGATCGCGAGCGCTGCGACTTGGGCTGCGAAGGCCGCGAATTCTGGCTGACCTTCCCCGGCAATTATGCGCCCGATCCGGATAATCCGACGCAGCCCACCGTGGTCATTCAGGGACCTGCGGGCACAACGGGACAAGTTAGCCTCCCGGGTTGGGGTCTGGCCACCAATTACACCATTGGCACCAACCTCGTCGTGCGTATTCCGCTGCCGCGTCAGGTTGATTTGGGCAACCTGCAGGATGCCATCACCAACCTAGGCATTCGCGTCACCGCCAACCGGGATGTCCGCGTCACCGCCTTCAACCATGCACGCTACACCACGGACAGCTATCAAGGTTTGAACACCTCGGTCCTGGGAACCGAATACATTGTGATGGCTTACGCCAACGTCCACTCCGGCGTGCCATTCCTCAACGGCAGCCAGTTTGCCGTGGCGGCGGCACACAGCAACACCGTGGTCACCATCACGCCCTCGGTCACCCTTGGAAGCCGCGTGGCCGGTGTGCCGTATCAAATTACTTTGCAGCCAGGCCAGGTTTATCAACTGCGCGCCACCAGGGACGCCCCGGCAGATTTAACCGGCACCCGCATCAAGGCCGACAAACCAGTCGCTGTTTTCGCCGGTCATCACTGTGCCAATGTTCCCTCCGATGCGGTGTGGTTCTGCGATTATTTGGTGGAGCAACTGATTCCAATAAACACTTGGGGCTCGCAGTTTTATGTGGCGCCCTTTGCCACCCGCAGCGGCGGTGACCTGGTCCGCATCATGGCGGCTCAGGACAACACCGAGGTCTATTGGAATGGCGTCCTGGTGGCCACCTTGAACAGCGGGCAGTTTCACCAGCGCCAACTGCACATTCCCACTGAAATCAGCGGCAGCAAACCCTTGATGGTCATGCAGTATGCCACCAGCTCGGATTATGACGGCAACACGCAGGCCGACCCCTTCATGGTACAGGTGCAGGCCACGCGGCATTACTCCAGCGCCTATATCTTCGTCACTCCAACGAACGATTTTCCAGTGAATTACGTTCAAATTATGGCCTTCACTTATTTCACCAACAGTTTCCTGTTGGACGGCTCACCGGTGAGCCCGGCCCTTTTCCAGCCCGTTCCGGGGACTATGTCGGTTGTCGCCAACGTGCCGGTCACTCCGGGCCGGCACATCATCACCGCCGATGGAGGCTTTGGCATCACTGTGTATGGTTGGGGCACCTATGATTCCTACGGGCATCCGGGCTGCTTCTACTTTGGGGATGTTTTGGAGCCTGCCATCACAACGCCATTCACTTCTTTTACAGCCAACGTGGCCCAGAATCCGCAGACTCCAGGCATGGCGGCGGTCCCCAGCATCACCCATGTAAGTCAGGCTTCCGATAATTGTGGTCAAGAATATCCGCAGATTGAACAATCCATTCCTGCCGGCACATTGCTCGGCCCCGGGGTGTACACCGTGAACGTGTACACCTACGACTTCAGCGGAAACATGGGCATTGTCCCTGTCAATGTTACGGTGATTGACCCATCGCCCGTGCAAATTGAGTGCCCGCCCAACTTGACCGTCCCATGCAACACCAGCAACGGCGCCGTGGTGAACTTTGAAGTCCGCGCCTACACCACCTACGAAACCAACGTCACAGTGGTGTCCACGCCGCCTTCGGGCAGCGTGTTCCCTGTCGGCACCACCATCGTGACCAACGTGGCCACCAGCCTTGCAGGCAACACCGCCACGTGCACGTTCACTGTCACCGTCACCTGCGAGCGCAAAGTCACCGCACAGCTCAGCCGCACCGGCATCTTCATGAATTGGGGGCGGATGGGTGCTCTGGAATATTCTGTCAATCCCACCGGCCCGTGGTTCACAGTCACCTCCAACGCCACACAGTTCCTTGCGCCGACGACCGGCTCGCGCGGCTTCTACCGCGTGCGTTACCAGGAGTAGTCAGAATCCCTTTTACTTTAGACTTGGATTGCCGGCGCAACGGGGATACCAAGTCCTTCATGCAAACCATGACTTCCCGCGAGCGAGTACGCGCCGCCTTGAACCATCGCGCCCCGGACCGCGTGCCTCTGGACCTGGGCAGCACGTGGGTGACCGGCATCCATGCCAGCACTTACAGCCGATTGAGAGAAGCCCTGGGCCTGCCACCGCGCCGCGTCAAGGTGGATGAACCTTATCAAATGTTGGCCGAAGTGGAGCCTGAGGTGGCTGATATTCTCGGCGTGGACACCGTCACCGTCAAGCTGCCCACCACCATCTTTGGCTTTCGAAATGAAAACTGGAAACCCTTCACCTTGTTTGACGGCACGGAGGTTTTGGTCAGCCAATGGTTTAATGTGACGGTGGATGAACAAGGGGATTTACTGATGCATCCAAAGGGCGATTTAAGGGCGCCTCCTTGCGCGCGCATGCCGAAAGACGGGGACTTCTTTGACGCGATTGTGCGTCAAGAGCCCGATGCCGAGCAGCATTTGAACCCGCGCGAATTCGCCGAGCAACAAGTCAGCCGGCACACGGATGAAGAGCTGGACTTTTTGCAGCGGGTGACTGACGACCTGTACCGCAACACGGATAAATCATTAGTGGGCTGCTGGGGACAGGGCGGTTTTGGGGACATTGCGTTGGTGCCGGGACTCAACGTGGCGCATCCCAAAGGCATACGCGATCCTCAGCGTTGGTACGAGATGCTCGTCGAGCGGCCGGACTACATCCATGAAATTTTTGAAATCCAGTTCGAAATCGTCTTTGAAAACCTGAAACTTTACCGGCAGGCCGTCGGGGACAAGATTGACGTGCTGGTCATCAGCGGCACCGATTTTGGATCGCAGCGCGGCCCCTTCATCTCACCGCGGATGTACCGGGAACTGTTCAAGCCGTTTCACAAGCGGCTCAATGATTGGGTGCATGCCAACACACCTTGGAAAACTTTCTATCATTCCTGCGGGTCCATCGTGGCCTTTCTCGATGACTTCATTGAAGCGGGGGTGGACATCATCAACCCCGTGCAATGTTCTGCCACGGGCATGGACCCGGAAACATTGAAGAGCCGGTACGGGGACAAGCTGGTTTTCTGGGGCGGCGGCGTGAACACCCAGCAGACTCTGCCTTTTGGCACACCGGAGGAAGTGCGGCGGGAAGTCGCGGAGCGCATCCGCGTTTTCAATCAAAACGGCGGGTTTGTTTTCAACACCATCCACAACATTCAAGCCCGCACGCCGGTGGAGAACGTCCTTGCCATGTACGAAACAGTTCTGGGACGTCCCTTGCCCCGCGCTGCGGCCGCTCCAAGCGCTGCTCGTTGAGAGTTGAGTCCTATTCTTGGACCTCGGGTAATTGCTTGAGCACAGGGCCAATGGCCGGTAGCCTTCGGCCTCGGTGGGAGGGTGACGCACCTTGTCACCATCACCAATTGCGGCATGGACATCCCCCGCTACAACGTGCTCGGTGTGCGCATCAGCGCGCTTGATCCGGAGTTGGCACGGCAAGCCATTTTGGAAGCCGTGGCTCAGCGCCGCAAAGGGTACGTCTGCGTGACCGGTGTCCACGGTGTCATGGAATCCCAGGACGACCCTGCTCTCCGCGACATCCACAACCGCGCTTTTCTCTGCACCCCCGACGGCATGCCCATGGTCTGGTTGGGGCATCGCCGGGGCCACCCTCACGTCCGCCGTGTGTATGGGCCGGATTTGATGCTGGACCTCATGGCTGTGCCCGGTTTGCGCCACTTCTTTTACGGCGGAGCCGGAGGGGTGACCACAGTGTTGCAGCAACGCATGGAGGCGCGCTTTCCCGGCGTGCAAATCGTGGGTGTTCACGAGCCGCCTTTTCGCCCGCTCACAGATGCGGAGCTCGCCGCCCTTTCCCGACAGGTGGCCGAAGCCCGTCCTGACATCATGTGGATTGGCCTCAGCACCCCCAAACAGGAGCGCTTCATGGCGGAGCACTTGGAGCGTCTGGAAACCACCCTCATGATTGGCGTCGGCGCGGCCTTCGATTTCCACGCCGGCCGGGTGCCGCAAGCCCCACGCTGGATGCAACGCTGTGGTCTGGAGTGGTTTTACCGGCTCTGCCGAGAACCGCGGCGGCTGGGACCGCGCTACCTGAAGAACAATCCCCGTTTCGTTTTTTACCTCCTGTGCGAGGCCCTTGGCTGGCGCCGCTCTTCTTGAAATTTCGGGCTCCGGTGCGGCAACCTTCAAACTTCGCGCAGTGTCAAATCCACAATCAAATCCGACGCGATTTTCTCCAACGTCGCCCGCAACGCCGTCAAATCACACTCAGCCGGAACACAAATTTGCGCCTGCGCCCGGAATAAAACTTCCCCGGACATGGGCGCACTTTCGCAACCAGTCTCCAGCTCCTCCACGTTGACACCATGCGACGCAAGGGCACGCGAGATGTCCCGCACAATGCCCGGGCGGTCATGTCCCACCAGCTCCAAATGCATCAACCGGCCTGCCACGGCTGAAGGTGATCCGGCAGACTCTGTTTGCACCACGACTTGAAGACCCGCCTCTTCAAGCTGGCGCAGCGCAGCCACCAGCGCAGGCTGTTGGCCGGCGGGAATGGCGACGCGCAGGATTCCTGCAAATTGCCCGCCCAGATGCGCCATGCGGCTCTCCAGCCAATTCCCGCCATGGGCGGCCACCAGTGCCGCCACACGTTCCACCAACCCCGGGCGGTCGGGGCCGATGATGGTCATGACCAAGGTGTGTTGCATGAACCCAGCCTAGTCTGCGGCCAGCCCTGCTCTCAAGCTCAAAAGCCCACGGCGGCCTGTTTTGGTCCCATCACATGTTGCATTATGTCGAAACCCTTCAATAAAAAAAACCGCCCCGGCACTCACCGGGGCGGTATGGTTACCGTTTGTTCGAGAGATGTTATTTCTTCTTGGCGGGTTTCTTGGCCTGCTCATCTTCCAGCGCGGCTTGGGCGGCCGCCAAACGGGCCACCGGCACGCGGAACGGCGAGCAGCTCACATAGGTCAAGCCCACCTTGTGGCAGAACTTCACCGAGTCGGGATCGCCACCGTGTTCACCGCAGATGCCCAGCTTGATGTCCGGGCGGGTGCTGCGGCCTTTCTCCACGGCGATCTTCATCAATTGCCCCACACCGGTCTGGTCAATGGTGGCGAAGGGATTCTTCTTCACGATTTCCAGCTCCGTGTAGGCCGGGATGAAGGACCCGGAGTCGTCGCGGCTCATGCCCAGGCAGGTCTGGGTCAGGTCGTTGGTGCCGAAGCTGAAGAATTGCGCCGTCTGCGCAATCTCGTCGGCGGTCAACGCACCACGCGGCACTTCGATCATCGTGCCGACGAGGTAATTGAGCTTCACGCCCTTTTCCTTCATGACTTCCTGCGCCACGCGATGCACCACTTCCACCTGCAGGTCGAGCTCCTTCTTGAAGCCCACCAGCGGAATCATGATCTCCGGACGGACCTTGATGCCCTGCTTCTGCACTTCCGCCGCGGCTTCAAACACCGCACGGGCCTGCATCTCGCTGATTTCCGGATAGACAATACCCAGACGGCACCCGCGGAAGCCCAGCATCGGGTTGAACTCGTGCAGTTCCTTCACGCGGTTGCGGATTTTCTCCACCGGCACGCCCATCTTCTGCGCAAGGTCCACCTGCGCTTTTTCTTCGTGCGGCAGGAACTCATGCAGCGGCGGGTCCAGGAAACGGATGGTGGCCGGGAATCCATTGAGGGCCTTGAAGATGCCCACGAAGTCCTCGCGCTGGTAAGGCAGCAGCTTGGCCAGGGCCTTCTTCCGATCCTCGAGGTTGTCCGCGAGAATCATCTCGCGCATCGCGTCAATGCGGTTGCCTTCGAAGAACATGTGCTCAGTGCGGCACAGACCAATGCCCGTCGCGCCAAAGGCAATGGCGTTCTCGGTTTGCTCCGGCGTATCGGCATTGGTGCGCACTTCCAGACGGGTGACCTTGCTGCACCAATCCATCAAGGTCTTGAACATCTGGTAAGTCTTGCTCTGCTTCGGATCGAGCGACTTCTCAATCAACACCTGCACGATTTCAGAGGCGGCTGTCTTGATCTCGCCTGCGTACACATTGCCCAGCGTTCCGTTGATGGACAGATAATCCCCTTCCTTGAAGGTCTGGCCGCTCACCGTTACCGTGCGAGCCGCATAATCAATCTGCAACGCACCAGCGCCGCACACGCACACCTTGCCCATCTGGCGGGCCACCAGTGCCGCGTGGGAGCTGACACCGCCCTTGGCCGTCAAAATGCCTTCGGCAGCAATCATGCCCCGCAGGTCTTCGGGCGTGGTCTCGTTGCGCACGAGCAACACTTTCTCGCCCTTGGCTGCAGCCGCTGCCGCGCGGTCGGCGTTGAGGTAAATCTTGCCGCTCGCCGCACCCGGGCCGGCCGGCAGACCCGTCGCCACCACTTTCGCAGCCTTCTCGGCCTTTTGATCAAAAATGGGGGCCAACAATTGATCGAGCTGGTCAGCCGGATTGCGCTTGATGGCGGTCTTCCAATCAATGAGCTTCTCCTGCACCATGTCCATGGAGAACTTCAGCGCCGCAAACGCCGTGCGCTTGCCGTTGCGCGTCTGCAACATGAACACCTTGCCGTCCTGGATGGTGAACTCGAAGTCCTGCACATCCTTGAAGTGCTTCTCCAGAATCTTGCGGATGTTTTCCAATTCCGCGAAAGCCTCGGGCAGGTGGTTTTTGAGCTGCACCACAGGCTCCGGCGTGCGGATGCCCGCCACCACGTCCTCACCCTGCGCGTTGATGAGGAATTCACCGTAAAATTCCTTCTCGCCGTTGGCCGGGTTGCGGGTGAAGGCCACACCGGAACCGGAACGGTCACCTGTGTTGCCGTACACCATGGCCTGCACGTTCACCGCGGTGCCCCACTCGTGCGGGATGTTGTACTTGCGGCGATACACAATCGCGCGGTCGTTCATCCACGAACCAAACACCGCGCCGATGGCGCCCCAGAGTTGCTTCCACGGGTCTTGCGGGAATTCCTTGCCGGTGCGCTCCTTGATCAGGGCCTTGAAACGGACCACCAGCTCCTTGAGGTCATCCACCGTCAGCTTGGTGTCTTCGATGTCCTCGTGATAGCGCTCGTGCTTCAAGCCGTGAATGACCGTCTCAAACGGCTCGTGATCTTCACCGGCGCGCTTCTGCACGCCCATCACCACGTCGCCGTACATTTGCACGAAACGACGATAGCAGTCCCACGCAAAACGCTCGTTGTTGGTCGCCTTCACCAAGGCCAGCACCGTCTCGTCGTTCAAGCCCAAGTTCAAAATGGTGTCCATCATGCCGGGCATCGAATCCCGGGCGCCGGAGCGCACGCTCACCAGGAGCGGCATCGCGCTCTTGTCACCGAAGCGCGTGCCCATGATTTTCTCGATGTGCTGCATGCCCTGCTTCACCTGGGGCTCCAGCACCTTGGGATAGCTCTTCTTGTTTTGATAGTAGTAAGTGCAAACCTCGGTGGTGATGGTGAATCCTGGAGGCACCGGCAATCCAATCCGGGCCATCTCGGCCAGGTTGGCGCCCTTGCCACCCAACAAAGGTTTCATCGAACCGTCACCATCGGCCTTTTTGTTGCCGAACAAATAAACGTATTTTGGTGTCTTTGCCATAAGCTATTTCAATCTCAGATGGGTTTTATTATTAGTTTTTAACCCAAAGTTGGAACAGCATCACCAAATCTTTCCACCCTGTCAATGGCCAACTTATCTTCTTTGCGGTCCAAGGGGCGAAGGGGGCAATTTATCGCCTGCTTTCCCCTTGCGAGGGCTTGGCCCCGTCCCCATCATCATTGCAAGCGCCGGTTGCTGCCGGACATGCTCATGGAGAATCTGTGGCAAGAGATTGATTGGAACGCCTTGGAGCGGTTGCGCACCGCCTTCCTCAACCGCACCGCTGGTGCCGGCGATTACTGGCTCTGCCGTCGTGACCTGGACAGCTACGACCAAACCTTTGCCCAACGCATTGGATGGAAATGGGATTGGCTGCTTGCTGAACTCGACCACCGCGGTTGGCAGCCTCCCCACGGACCGCTTTTGGACTGGGGCTGCGGCAGTGGCATCGCCAGCCGCGCCTTCCTGGACCATTACGGAACCACCCACTATCAGCCCCTGTGGCTTTACGATCGCTCCCTGCTTGCCGTTGAATACGCCGCGGATCGCGCCCGCGCCAAATACCCAGGCCTGACCGTTGCGCCTGCCCCCACTGACGCCCAGCCCGCCGTTCTCCTCCTCAGTCACGTGCTTTCAGAGCTTTCCCCGCCTGCTTTCACCGCCCTTTTGCAAACCATTCAGCGCGCTACTGCTGTCCTCTGGGTTGAATCCGGCGACTACGAAACCAGTCGGGCGCTCATCGCTGCTCGTGAAGTTTTGCGCAGCGATTTCCATCTCATTGCCCCCTGCACCCACTCCGAAAAATGTGGCCTGCTCGCCCCTGAAAACACCCCTCATTGGTGCCACCACTTTGCAGAACCACCTCCCGAAATCTTTGCTGATTCGGATTGGGTCCGCTTCGGCCAATGTGCAGGGGTGGACCTCAGAAGCCTGCCCTTGAGCTGTCTTGTCTTGGACCGCCGCCCGGCCCCACCCTTGCCCGAAGGCAGTTTTCGCCTTATCGGGTGGCCCCGCATCTATAAACCCAACGCCATGATCCTTGGCTGCGATGCCCAAGGCGTTAGGGAGTTGAGCTTGCTCCGCCGAAATCACCCAGAACTCTGGCGCCGCCTGAAACAAGGTGAATACAGCTCCACGCTCATGCGGTGGCAGAGCGAAGGAATGGAGGTCAGAACACTGGAAATAAGAACTGAAGAAGCAAACGGATTTGGTCTGCAAAGTGAGGAAACAGAATAAAAATACGTCAGTCCTAACTTAGATTAATTAGTAGCTGCTACCTAATTGTCCGAACCCACTCACTGCCCATTAAATCACTCTTTGCCACTTTTATGTGTCATAATGTCATTTTAATATCATAGTGTCATTATGGCGCATTTGTTAGAAATTCATATCTTGTTTATATGCAACTACTTACGTTGTAATTAACCCCTTTTTAATCTTGGAACTCTTTTTGCTCTCTCATCGGGCATGCGTACGGATAGATTTACAATTAAAGCTGCCGAGGCCCTGCAAAAAGCGCAGGAGCTGGCACACCAACGCCGTCACCAAGAGCTGGACGGCGAACATGTGGCTTTTGTTTTGGCACAAGATTCAGAAACCATTGTGCCCTCCATCTTGCAAAAAGTTGGGGTCCAACTCCCACGCTTTGTTGCCGACCTTGACCGCGCATTGAACGATCGTGTGAAGGTGGAAGGTGTCAGTTCTCATGACACTTACGTAAGCAATTACCTTAAAAAAGCACTCGATGCTGCTGATGCCACCGCCAGACAGCTTAAAGATGAATTCATCAGCGCCGAGCACCTATTGTTGGGTCTTCTTGAACAAGGCAGTCCGGTTCTAAAGAAAATTTTCCAGAGCCACGGTCTCCAAAAAGAGGCGCTGCTTAAAGCCATGGCTGACCTGCGTGGCAACCATCGGGTCACCGATCAAAATCCGGAGGAGAAATTTCAATCTTTGGAGAAATATGGCCGCGATCTCACTGCTTTGGCGCGGGCCGGCAAAATTGACCCCGTGATTGGACGCGACGATGAAATCCGCCGCGTCATGCAGGTCCTTACCCGCCGGACCAAAAACAATCCCGTCCTCATCGGCGAGCCGGGTGTGGGCAAGACCGCCATTGTGGAGGGGCTCGCCCGCCGAATCGTCAGTGGCGACGTACCGGAATCTCTGAAGAACAAACGGCTCATTGCCATGGACTTGGGTGCAATGATTGCAGGCGCCAAATTCCGCGGCGAGTTTGAGGAGCGTCTCAAGGCATTTGTGAAAGAAGTCGTGGCCAGCGAGGGGCAGATCATTCTTTTCATAGATGAGCTCCACACCCTTGTCGGTGCGGGCAAAGCCGAAGGGGCGGCTGACGCAGCCAACATGCTCAAGCCGTCCCTGGCGCGCGGCGAGCTTCGCTGCATTGGCGCGACGACCTTGGATGAATATCGGAAGCATGTGGAGAAAGACCCGGCTTTGGAGCGCCGTTTTCAGCCGGTGTTTGTGGCCGAACCCAGCGTGGAGGCCACCATCGCCATCTTGCGCGGTCTGAAAGAGCGCTACGAGGTTCACCACGGCATTCGCATCCAAGATGCCGCCTTGGTTGCTGCTGCCACCCTGTCGCACCGCTACATCACTGACCGTTTTCTTCCCGACAAGGCGGTGGACTTGATGGATGAGGCGGCTTCGCGGCTGCGCATGGAACTGGATTCCATGCCCACGGAAATTGACCAGCTTGAGCGGCAGATTATGCAGCTTGAAATCGAGCGCACGGCGTTGGCGCGCGAAACCGATCCCGCTTCCCGCGAGCGCTTACAAAAACTCGAGCGTGACCTCGCCAGCCTGCAGGAGCAATCCCGCGCCCTCAAGGCGCAGTGGGAAAATGAAAAGGCGGCCATCAACGCCATCAGCCTTCTCAACAGCCAGTTGGAGGAGACCCGCGAAGGCATTGAGCAGGCCCGCCAGCGCGGTGATTTGCGAACCGCCGCCGAGCTTCAATACGGGCGCCTGCCTGAATTGCAAAAGAAACTCGAAGCCGCCCAGAAGCAACTGAACGAAGTCACCCGCGAAAAACGTCTTCTCAACACCGAAGTTACCGAAGAGGACATCGCCGCCGTTGTTTCTTCATGGACTGGCATTCCGGTCAGCCGAATTCTTGAGACTGAGCGTCAGAAACTTGTTCGAATGGAGGAACGTCTTCATCAGCGCGTCGTCGGGCAGCCGGAGGCCATCAAGGCCGTCGCCAATGCGGTACGCCGTGCACGCAGCGGCATCCAGGACCCCAACCGTCCCATCGGCTCCTTCATCTTCATGGGACCCACCGGCGTCGGCAAGACCGAGCTGGCCCGCGCACTGGCCGAATTTTTGTTCGACGACGAAAACGCCCTCGTGCGCATTGACATGAGCGAGTACATGGAGAAACACTCCGTTTCCCGCCTCATTGGTGCGCCCCCCGGTTATGTCGGTTACGATGAAGGCGGCCAGCTCAGCGAAGCCGTCCGCCGCCGTCCTTACTCGGTGGTGTTGTTTGACGAAATCGAAAAGGCGCACCACGACGTTTTCAACGTCCTCTTGCAGGTGTTGGACGACGGCCGCCTCACCGACGGCCAGGGCCGGACAGTGGATTTCAAAAACACCATCGTCATCATGACCAGCAACATCGGCTCGCCCATCATTCAGGAATATTTTCTTGATGGGAAACTGGGCGCCGCGGAACGCCGCGAAATGGAGGCGCGCGTCCAGGCCGAGCTTAAACGTCACTTCCGGCCCGAGTTCCTCAACCGCGTGGATGACATTATCATCTTCCACAGCCTGGACGAAGAGCACCTGGCCCAAATTGTTGAAATCCAGCTCCGCAAGGTGATGGAGCGTCTGGCGCAGCACCAAATCACGCTGGATGTGGAGGCTTCTGCGCGGCTCCTGCTTGCGCGCGAAGGCTACGATCCGCAATTTGGCGCCCGGCCGCTCAAGCGCACCATCCAGGAGCGACTGCTGGATCCGCTTGCCCTCAAACTGCTCGAAGGCGAGTTCAAGCCCGGCGACACCGTGCGCGTGAAGGCCCGCAACGGAGAAATGTTGCTGGAACGCAAATAAGCCGCCGGACTGCTCCGCGCGTCTCGCGAGCGGGCGGCTGCAATGTTTTGCATCGCTCTTTTGCATTGCCCTGGCAGCCGCCTTGGCCTTGCAATGTTTTTATGTTGCATGCACAACCGCTAACGACGCTGGAACATCCGCTGCTTGTGCCTTACCGCACCATGAAGGCGCAGCGCGACCACCATCAACAACGCATTTTCGTTGCCGAGGGCGAAAAAATCGTCCAACGCCTTCTAGACACTCCCTTCACTCTCATCTCGGCTGTCATGCCTCCGAAGTGGCTCGAAATCCTCCGGCCACGCCTGGAAGCGCGTCCGGAACTTGTCGAGGTGTTCACCGCTGAAAAAGAGGAATTGGAACGATTGACCGGTTTTTCGATGTATCAAGGTGTGTTTGCCGTGGCGCGCATTCCCGAACCGATGGCACTGCCGGAGGCCTTGGAGCGGGCATCGCGTCCGTGGTTTTTGGTGGCGGTGGACGGCATCAACAATTCGGAAAACCTTGGTGCCTTGGTCCGCAGTTGTGCCGCCTTTGGCGTCCATGCGTTGCTTCAGGGGGAGACCTCCAGCAGCCCCTACATGCGCCGCGCAGTTCGCAGTTCCATGGGCAACATTTTTTGGCTGCCCGTTGTGGAATGTTACTGTCTGGCCCACAGCTTGCGCTATTTGAAAAGCCGCGGAGTTCGCGTTGTGGCTGCGCATCCCCACACTGACCAGCGCACCCTCGCTCAAGCGCAACTTGCCGGCGACTGTTGCGTGGTTTTCGGCAGCGAAGGCAGCGGCATTTCCCCTGCGGTGCTCGACGTCTGCGATGAATGGGTGGCCATTCCCATGGCTCCGCAAGTGGATTCCTTGAATGTGGGCGCAGCGGCCGCCGTTTTTTGCTACGAGGTGGCCCGTCAACGGGGGAAGATGTAAACGCGCCATGCCTGCACAAAAATATATCCCAAAAAAAATGCCTTAATGAGGCTTGACCAATCTATAAAAGTCTCTCATAGTGAAGAAGTTAAGCTAGCTTGTGACGGTCTGCATTCAACCTCGAGTGGAAGTTTATGACAAAGCGCGACTTGGTAGTGCGGATCAGCGAAGACACCGGCTTGGTGCAACAGGACGTGATGAAAGCCGTCCAACGTGCGTTGGAGGTTATCATCGAAGCTTTGGGGCGTGGTGAAAAAGTCGAGTTGCGCAACTTCGGGGTGTTCGAGGTCAAGAAACGCAAGGCACGTGTGGGGCGCAATCCCAATGCCCCGGAGGTCAACGTGCCCATTCCGCCGCGGTTTGCTGTACGTTTCAAACCCGGCAAGGAAATGCGTGATCTTGTGTTGCAGCTGAAAGAGTTGCCAACCTCGCCGCCCCCCGAGACGCCCACCGACTCAGCCGTCTGACACCATCGCCGGGCATCCTTCGAGCCACCCCTTCTCGCGAGGGAGCGGTGGTTTTTTTATTTGCCAGCGGGGTGTTTCTTTCGGTTTGATGCGTGTTTGCGCTATGTCCAAAGCGTTTGAACGATTACCGGGTTTCCGGGATTTTTACCCTGAGCCGCTTCCTCATCCGGAAGTGGCGAGTGCCGATTTGCGGCGCCACATTTTCGACACCTGGCGTGAAGTCGCACGCCGTTATGGTTTTCGCGAGTATGATGGACCACCGTTGGAGCCGCTCGAACTCTACACCGCCAAAAGCGGCGCTGAAATCGTCGGACAACTTTACCATTTCGTGGACAAGGGTGGGCGCGAGGTTGCCTTGCGTCCCGAGATGACTCCCACGCTTGCGCGCATGGCCGCAGCCTATCATCGCGCCTACAAAAAACCCGTCAAATGGTTCGCCATCCCGCAGCTTTTCCGCTACGAGCGCCAGCAGAAAGGCCGGCTGCGCGAGCATTTTCAGTTCAATGCGGACCTCATCGGGGAAGCCGATCCTGCTGCGGATGCAGAGTTGATTGCCCTGCTCATTGACACACTTCGCGCTTTCGGTTTGACCGCGCAGGACTTTGTGATTCGTCTTTCCAGCCGCAACGCATGGCGCGATTTCTATGCCCGCGGCGGTGGGGCGCCGGAGCGCGAATACGAGTTTTTTCAAGTCATAGACAAACTCGAACGTGAAACGCCGGAAAACAGCGCTGCGCGCCTTCAGGCGCTCGGTTTTTCCATGGAACAGGTCCGTGATTTCATCCAACGCGGCGAGCCCACTCCGGAGTTGCAGGGCATTTTGGATAATTTGCGTGCGCGCGAACTGACCGACTTTGTGCAGGTGGATTACGCTGTCATCCGCGGACTGGCCTACTATACCGGCCCGGTATTTGAAGCCTTTGACCGCCAGGGCGAATTTCGCGCCATCGCGGGCGGTGGCCGATATGACAACCTCATCCATTTGCTCAGTGGCGGAAAGGTGGACCTGCCCGCGCTCGGCTTTGGCATGGGGGATGTTGTTTTGGCGGAGCTCTTGAAGGCCCGCAAACTCGTCCCTTCCCTGAATGCGGGCCTCGATGTGGTGTGTGTGATTGAAGATGAATCTCTCCGTCCCGCCACTCTGGCTTTGGTACAGGCCTTGCGGCAGGCCGGCAAAGTTGTGGATTATTCCCTCACGCCTGCCAAGCCCGACAAACAGCTCAAGCGCGCCACCGAAGCAGGCGCCGAATATACCGTGACCTTGCGCCGGAATGATGCCGGTGAAGTGACGGCCCACTGGAAACATCTCCCGAGTCGCACCGAGCGCACGCTTCCGGCGGGGCAATGGCCCTGGCAGTCTTGATAAACTGCGCCAGCCCACGCCAATCCCATTCGACTTTTGCAGCTGCTTGTCTTAGTTTGGGCGCATGAAGATTTTGTTCGTGGGTGACATCGTGGGCCAGCCCGGCCGCCGCGCGGTCCGCGCCCTCGTGCCGAAACTGCGTCTGCGCCATGCGCTGGATTTTGTCATTGCCAACGGCGAAAATGCCGCCGGCGGCAATGGCATTACTCCCGCGGTGGCCGAGGAAATTTTTGAAAGCGGTGTGGATGTCATCACCTCCGGCGATCATTTGTGGGACCAGAAGGAAGTCCTCCAACTTTTGGACAAGGAACCCCGATTTCTTCGGCCTGCCAACTACCCGCCGGATGTTCCCGGACAAGGCTGGGGTCTTTTTGAAAAAAACGGCCTGCCTCCTGTGGCCGTGCTCAACCTTCAGGGCCGCACCTTCATGCCTGCCCACGAAAATCCTTTTCGCCTCGCGCAACAACTCATCCTTGATCTCCGCAGCAAAAGCCGGATCGTCGTCGTGGATTTTCACGCTGAGGCCACCTCCGAAAAAATCGCGATGGGCCGGATGCTCGACGGACTGGCCTCCGCCGTCCTCGGCACCCACACCCACGTGCCCACCGCCGACGAACAAATCTTCCCCGGCGGCACCGCCTTTATCAGCGACGTTGGTTTCACCGGCCCGCAGGAAAGCATTTTGGGGCGGGAAATCGAACCCGTGATACGCCGTTTTCTCACGGGAATGCCGCAACGTTTTGAAGTCGCCAAAGGCCGCACCGCATTGCATGCTGTTTTGCTCGAAGTGGACGAGGACTCCGGAAAAGCCTTGGCCATCAGCCGCATCATGGAACCGCTGCCCGTCGAGTCGGCCACTTGAAACCATGCCGCGCAAGGCGCAAAGCCAATGGGATTTTGGTGAGCTGTTTGGTCCGCAGCAAACCCGCCAGGTGTGGACCGTCACCGAGCTCACCCAGCGCGTCAAAAACCTGCTCGCCCAACATTTTCCTTCAATCTGGGTCAAGGGCGAAGTGAGCAATCTGCGCACCCAACCCTCCGGGCACCTTTATTTCACTTTGAAAGACGCCGGCGCTCAACTGGCCTGTGTGTTGTTTCGCGGCCAGTCCGGCATTCAGAGGGACCTGCTTGCCGACGGCCGGCAATTGCTCCTCAGCGGTGAAATCACCGTTTATGATGCGCGCGGTCAGTATCAGTTGGTGGTCCGCACCGTCGAACCGTTGGGCTTGGGCGCGTTGCAGCTTGCCTTCGAGCGGCTGAAACAGAAATTGCAGGCCGAAGGACTTTTCGATTTGGCCCGCAAACGTCCTCTGCCGCGTTTCTGCTATCGAGTAGGCGTGGTCACATCTGCCGCCGCTGCCGCATGGCGCGACATTCAAAGCGTCTGGCTTCGGCGCCACCCCGGCATGGAAATTCTTCTTGCGCCGTGCCGTGTTCAAGGCGAAGGCGCCGCAGCCGAAATCGCCGCTGCCATCGCTTTCTTGAATGCGTGGCATGCTGCGCAACCCGCGGGCCGTGGATTGCATGCCATCCTCGTCACCCGCGGCGGCGGCAGCCTCGAAGATTTGTGGGCCTTCAATGAAGAAGTGGTGGCACGCGCCATTTTTCATTCAACCGTGCCGGTGGTTTCCGCCGTGGGCCATGAAACCGATTTTACCATCAGCGATTTTGTGGCTGACCTTCGTGCCCCCACTCCCAGCGCTGCAGCCGAACTGCTAAGCGAGGGCATGTTCCAAATCAGACAACTTTGGCCGCGCCTCCTTAAAACCCTCCACCACCACGTCTTTCAAAGATTTGATCGAAAAACGGAATACTTTCAAAATCTCGAAGCGCGCCTTCAGCGCTGTCACCCGCGGCGGCATCTGGAACAACAAATCCAGCAGCTCGATGATTTGATGGAGCGATTGCAGCGCCTGCCTGCGCGCCGGTGGCAGGACCAAAAGTTGCACCTTGACCGCCTTTCCCAACGACTGGCGCGGGTGAAACCTTCGCGCTGGTTCCAGCGCCGCGTCGAACGGCTGCAATCCCTGCAACAACGGTTGCGTGAACGTGCCGCACTTGAACTACAACGACACCAAACCCACGTCCAACATCTGCAGGAACAACTGCATCTGCTTTCTCCCCAACACACCCTCGAACGCGGTTATTCCATCACCCATGACGCCGCCACCGGGCGCATCCTTCGACGCGCGGAGGAGACCGCCCCCGGTCGCGTGGTGGTGACCCGTCTGGCGCATGGCAAAATACTCAGCCGCGTCGAAAAGAGTGAGGCTGAAACCCAGGAGCCCGTGAAAAAAAATTCTGCGGACGAAATTGCGGAGGGTACGTCCGATCAAACGATCAAATAAGGCGCGTCCCTTTTATCTCAGACTTTGGAGCAAGGCTCTATTTGTCGGCTTGCAGCAAGCGGCCAGATTCCATCATCAAGCTCCGATGCGCGAGTGAGGCCGCCCGTGGGTCGTGGGTCACCAACAACACCGCCCCGCCTTGCTTCGCATACCCGGCCAGACTTTCCAACACGTTTCGACCGTTGGCTTCGTCCAAATTTCCCGTCGGTTCATCGGCGAGCAACAACGGCGGTTCGTGAAACAGGGCGCGCGCCAGCGCAGTTCGTTGCTTTTCACCGGTGCTCAGGGCTGACGGCAAATGTTCAAGACGCGCAGACAAGCCAAGTTTTTCGAGAAGGAACTTCGCACGATCCACTGCGTCGGCTCGCGGGCGTGGCAGCGCGGCGGCCAGGACATTTTCGAGCACGGTCAGATAGGGAAGCAGATGAAACTGTTGGAATACAAAACCAATGTGCTCCGCACGAAAACGAGCTCGTCCTTCCGGGGACAGCGCAAAGGGCTCCACACCGTTGATGCGGACGCTGCCGTTGTCGGGACGCAGCAACCCTCCAGCGGTCAACAACAACGTGGTTTTTCCAGAGCCGCTGGGACCGCGCACCGCCACAAATTCACCCCTCTTTATTTCAAGGGAAACCTCTTGCACCGCCCGCACTTCTCCCTGCGCGGTTCGGTAGGTCTTGGAAATTTTCTCCAGCACCAGCATGCTTACCCCTCACGCAAAATGTGGGCCGGGTCCTGACGGGCAGCCACCAACGCCGGCACCCAGGCAGCGGCGGCTGCGAGCAGGGGAGATGTCACCACCACCGCCGCCAATAGCCCCATGTCCAACGCCTGCCGGTAAATCTCCGCCGGAAGTCCGCTGTCCCATCGCAAGGCCACCCACACACCAGCCGCCGCGCCTATCACCGCCCCCACAAGCCCCGAGGCCGCAGCGCGCCCGATGAACACTCCCAAAACTTGTCCGGCCCGGACTCCCAAGGCCCGCAGCAATCCAATTTCCCCGCGCCGGTCCCGCACATTCAACCAAGTCAACAATGCTATCCAAACCGCCGCAGCCGATAAGACCACCGGGATTAACCATGCAGCAAAAGCCTCTTGTTGAGCGCGCAGGCGGGCACGGCCTTCTTTCTCGTGTTGCAAACTGGCCAGCGCCTGTGCTGCAGCGCGGTTTCGTGCCTCGGCGCGGGTGATGGCTTGCGAAGCGAATTCAATCACCCGTGTGCCCGGCAACAGGGCTCCGATTTCAGCTCGGATTTTTGCCAGACGATCAGCCTCACAATTGCATTCCAGGGCAAGGATAGCGTTGATTTGGCCGGGCATGCCAAGCAACTGCTGCGCTTCATGCAGATTAATCCAAAGGGTGATGTCATCCGTGTTGCCTTTTTCTTCCATCAACTTGGAGATGGTGAAGTTGCGGCCCATGAAAACCAATGTTTGCCCCGCTTTCAGACCGAGGCTCTGATGGAGTTCATAGCCCACCACCACATGCCCTGCCGGCACGGCTTCCAACAACGGCTTTTGAGTGGCGCTTTGAATCAGTACCTCTCCTTTCACCCCCATCAAAATGACCTTGCGCTGTTGCTCCGGCCATTTGACCTTTCGGGTCAAGGTGGGCAGGACATGGTTGATGGTCATCACGCGGTTGCTGGCCAGAACATGGGCATACTCCTCAGGCATCAGCGCCGGCGGCTGCTCATCGTTGTGCAAATCATTCAGACTCGCCCCGGCCGGAAGGATCATGATGTTGAAGCCCAGCTTGAGCATGATTTTGCGGTAATCATCCTGCAGGCGGGCCATCATTTGCCGCAGCTCGGCTTCGCGCGCCGCCAGCAGCCGCTCGGTTTGCTTGTCATGCACCCGCAATAACGTGTATTGCGCCACCAAACAACCCGCCGCGGCGGCCACGCTCAGCACGGCCAGGCCGAAGTTCAATTTGCGAAATGCAATCTCGCGCAGAATCAAACGCGCCCAATTCATGGCAGCTCCAACAATGCCTCAAGAAGTCCGGCGTGTCACCACCCATGTCGCCACCGCAAGCAAACCGGCCAATCCCACCCCAAACCACCACAAGCGCCGCGTCAACAAATGGGGCTGCGACGGCACCTCCAGAGGTGTGGCTGCTGCCGGTGTGGCTGGCACAGATGGAGTCACCGGTGCATTCGTCTTTTCAACCAATCCCCCAAGCCCCACCAACTCCGGCGGTGGCGGTTCACTGTAACGCATGGCCCCCGCCACCTCTTCCCACTGGGCGGTCATCAACAAATCCAATCCTGGATTCAACTCTTTGACCTCGCACGAGCAGGCGCCTGTCAGAAATTCAAGGGTTTCTCGCATCACCTCCAGCGTGATTTGCGATTCAGGCAGCGCACACAATGCCCGCCCGCGCCCAAACACCGGCACCACAATCGGCGTCTTTCGCGCCGCCAACTCCGGCTCCACCGAAAGCATGGTGTGCACAAATAATTCTTCCTCGGGCGATTGCCTTGGCGAACGCAGAGTTTGGAAGGAAATTTCCAAAGTCAAATTGGTGCTGTCTGGCCTGTCGGGGTCCGGCGCAAGCTCGATGCGACGCTGCGCCTTCTTGAGCTCCTTTTCCAAAAACGACGCCACTCGTTCATCGGCGGCACGATCCCCACACTCCAGAACAATCCACACCGCAGCATGACCTGCAGCCAGCCCTCGGACCACCGCACGGCGAAGAGGAGAATCCACCAACCGCTCCAGGTTTTGCGCTGTCAACGGCCCGGCCCAAGCCGAAGGCGTTTCCGGTTCACTGTCTGGATAACGCAAAACCACCCAGGGCGCTGTTGCGTTGGTTTGGGCCTTCCAGACTGTTGCCACCCCTTCCGGCATCGGCTCGGCCAAATCCACCAAACGCAAGGCTACGTTGGCCAGCTTTTGTGTCTCGCCGAGGTGTCGCAATGTTGCCACGGCCTTTTCCTGTTCTGCCGTCAACGCCCCGCGGTGAAACACCAACAGGGGATACACGGAAGGTTTCCACCGCTCCAAGGCATAGCGGAACACCGGCGTCTGACAGGCCAGGGCAAGCCCGCTCAAGCCCATCCAGCCGAGCCACACCAAAAGGCCCACAACCCAAAGCCCATGCTTGGGATTTTTCATGCTGCCCCAAACATAACCCACCCCCCACCAATTCCCAAGTGCAAACCCAGAAAGTCATGCTTGAAAACACAAACCTTCTTCCTACATTGTTCATCGAACCATGAAAACGCACGTCAACCGCCGTCACTTCATAACCCAATCGGTGGCTGTTTCTACTGCCGTCGGCATGGGGGGACTTGCAGCCGCTGGCGCTGCCGAAGAAAAGCCTGGGAACACGCCCGTGCGGGCCGGCTCGCGAGGTATGCTACCGATGGGGCGCATCGGCCGCCTGACGGTGAGCCGGCTGATAAGCGGAGGCAACTTGATCAGCGGTTGGGCACATTCACGCGATTTGAATTATGTGCCGTCGCTGATGCGTGCCTACAACACCGAGGAAAAGGTGCTGGATACGCTCCAACTGATGGAGGAGCACGGCATCAACACCATCATCGCCGATCCACGCAAGAAGCCGATGGACATTTTTGCGCGTTATTGGAAGGAGCGAGGCGGCAAAATGCAGTGGATAGCCGAGGGGCATCCAGGCACCGATGACTGGAAAACGGACATTTTGAAATCCATAGACTTTGGGGCATCAGCGGTCTATGTGCAGGGTGTGATTGGCGACCGTTGGTACAAGGAACAGCGCCTGGAGTTGTTGGCGAAGTGTGTGGACCTGGTCAAATCCCAAAAAGTCCCCGCCGGCATCGGCGCCCACAAGCTGGAGGTCATCATCGAGGCGGAGCGGCAAAAAATGGGGGCGGAGTTTTACATGAAAACCCTGCACCACAGCCGCTACTGGTCTGCGCGGCGTCCCGACCAAACGCTGGATGTGATTGACAACCGCGATGACAATTATTGGGACTTGGAGCCGGAAAAAACCATCGCCTTCATGCAGGAGGTGGACAAGCCGTGGATTGCCTTCAAGGTGTTGGCCGCAGGCGCCATCCGGCCCGAGTCCGGCTTCCAATACGCCTTTGCCAACGGAGCGGATTTCATCTGCGTGGGCATGTTTGATTTTCAAGTCGAACAAAACGTCCAACTGGTCAAACAAATCCTGTCGCAGGTGCAAAACCGCGAGCGTGCCTGGATGGGTTAAACCGTTTTCCGCACGGGAGTCCAGCGACGGGTTTGATGGCTTTTCAAAATGGCCTCGCAGACGGCCACCTCTTGATGGCCATCTTCCGGCGTTGCATATAAGGGTGTGCCCTCGCCCCCCGTTGCGATGGCAGTGTACACGGCGCGGAAAAGCATCTTGAACGTATCGGGAAATCCCTCTACGTGGCCGGCGGGGTAATCCACAAACGGAGCGGCATCCGGCCCAAAGGCGGCGGTGCCGCGAATCGCCACGGCGTTGGCTTCATCACGGCGTCCCAACCATAACGTTTCTGGTTCCTCTGAGCACCACCAAGCCGATTGCTTGCTGCCGTAAATTTCCACCCGGATGCAGTTTTTCCGTCCGGCAGCCACTTGAGAGACAGCTAAATTGCCACGGGCGCCATTGGCAAATTCAAGCAGCACGCTCGCGAAGTCTTCGGTTTTGACCTGGTATGAGGCGTATTGCGTTTGTCCAGTGTCGCCGGAAAAAGTCTGCACTTCGCCCAGAGGGCGTTGACGGGTTTTGTGGAAGGTTGACAAATCGGCCATTACACGGGTGATGGGTGCGCCAAGGATGAAAGAGACGGTGTCCATCCAATGCGTGCCGATGTCGGCCACGGCGCGGAGCGCGCCCCCTTCGCGGGGCAGGAGCCGCCAGTTGTAGTCGGTGGATTTGAAGAGCCAGTCCTGAAAGTAGGAGCCGTTGACGTGGATGATCTCGCCCAAATCTCCCCGCTCCACCATCCGCCGCATTTGAAGGACAGCAGGATAAAAGCGGACGTTGTAATTGACGGCAAACACGGTGCGGCTTCGCCGCGCCTGCCGGACGATGCGCGCCGTTTCACGGGTGTTCATGGCCAGCGGCTTCTCGCAGACGCAATGTTTGCCGGCGGCCAGTGCAGCAAGCGCCATTTCGCAATGAAAACGGTTGGGGGAGGTGATGTGCACCACATCCACAGCATCCGAGGCCAGCAGCTTCCGGTAATCTCCAAAAGCCTGCGGAATGCCCAGGCGCTCGGCGGCTGATTCCACACGGTCGGGCAAATCGCAAAGAGCCGTGACCTGCACGCCCAACCGGCGGAGCGCTTCTACATGCACCGGCCCGATGAATCCGGTGCCAATGACACCGGCACGCAAGGAGGAGAGTTTTGTCATGGCTTCATGTTGTCGAAAAGAAGCCCAGTTTCCAACGCTTTTGTGCAGAGCGAAAAGTGCAGGGAAGTATCAAGTGCAGGATGGTAGCGCGTATGGGAATCGAACCCATCTTTCGGCCTTGAGAGGGCCGCGTCCTGAACCGATAGACGAACGCGCCACCCGCGACCAGACGTGCGCAAGCTTACGTCAGCGCATTAACTTGTCAACCCTGCTTGATGCAGTTACTCGGCAGCAGGGCCGACAATGACCTGCGGGGTCTCCTTGCCATCGGCGGTGCGCAACCGTACCGCGCTTTCCCATTGGCCTCCCCCCTGCGTGATTTTGACCAGAAGCACGTTGGTGCCTTTGTTTAATAGAATCTTTTTCTTGTCCTGCCCCGGCGTGCAGGGGCGTGTGGCATTGTTGGCGTGCACCACCTTGCCGTTGAGCCAGACTTTGATGCCATCGTCGCTGCCCATTTCCAACAAGGCATCCATGCCTTGCTCGGCAACGATTTGCGTTTTCAGGTAGGCCACGCGGTCGTTGCCGCCGCGCAGCAACTTGTCCAAAGCCACCACACCGTTTTTCTGGGCGCTCGCCGGCCTCCATTCGGCTTGAGCTCCGGTTTGCTCGGGTGGAAATACTTCATCAAACAACGCCGCGCCATCCTTGCCCTCCTTCACATACGGACCGGAAACAAGCCACGAGAGGATAAACCCATCAGCAGACAGGCCGGCATTTTGGACGGCCTTGATGGCTTGAGCGGCTTGTTGTTTGAGTGCATCGGGCAGATTTTGGGTTTGTGCCTTTTCCAAAGCGGCCAGGGCTTGTTTGGGATAGGCGCTGCCCATCTGGCGGGCCTGCCGAATGATGGCTGTCCACGCGTCAGTCTGCAGGGTGGCATCTTCCGCTGCGGTCATCAGCGTTTCCGTGGCCGCCGGCACCGGCAAATCACCCAAGATGGCCAGAGCGCGCTTCTTTTCCTCCACGCGACGGGCATTGGCCACGACCCCGCGCAAAAGTTCGACGCGGCCATTCACGGGCAGCTCTTCCATTTCTGCCAACCGCAAACAACCATCGCGTAACGCGACAATGTTCATGTTTGCGTCGGTCGCATTCTTGGCCAGCGCCAACAGATGCGGGGCGGCGGACAAATCCGGCCAGCTTAGCAAGGCATCGGTGGCCGCCTTGGCTACAACAGCGTTGGGATTCTTCATGCCATTGACAACGGCATTAAGCGCCTGCTCGCCGCCGGTAAAGACCAACACACGCAACAAACCGGCCTGCGCCTCCGGTGCAGTGGCCCCTTGAAGGGCCGGCACGATTTGCGCCGCCAACGCCGGTTTGTCAGGACTGCGCCGGCAAATGGCGGAGATGGCGGACTCGGCAGCCTGCCGCACTTCGGCGTGAGGCGTCGAGGCCATTAAAGAGGCCAAGTCCTTGACATGCTCGGGTTTGCCGAGGGTGCCCATGGCGCGAACGCCGCGGACCGCCAAGGCGGCGTCGGAATTCTTCATGATGCGCAACACGCCCGGCACTGCGGCCTCAGTCCGTCGTTGAGCCAGGGCATCCACTGCCGCTGCGCTTACGCTGGCATTGGCGGTTTCCACCAACTTCAACAATGCGTCGTCCACCCCGGGTTTACCCAAACGCTGCAACGCACGTTTCGCTGCATCGGCTACAGCGCCGGAACCGGCGGCGCGCTCGGTCAGCATCGGAACATCCGCCGCGGTGCCGTGCCGCGAGAGACATTCCAGACAGGCGACGCGCACTGCGTCATCCGCCGTGGCTTGGAGGGTCTTGAGGATGCCATCACGCGCCGGCACATCCGGCAAATCATTCAACAGTCCCAGCAGGAGCAACTGTGCGGCGGGCTCCAATCGCGGCAATTCACCCACCACAGCCGTTTGCAAGGGCAGGCTTTTGGTTTGAGCAAAAGCCGACATCGCTCCTTCGCGGCGGGCGGTGTCATCGCCCTGCAACGCCTGCGCCACCCAGCGGGCGGCTTCGGTCGCAGGCAACACACCCACCAAACCTTTGGCAGCGGCCACCCGCAGCGCCCGCGGCTGGGCGGCAGCCAGATACTTCTCAAAAATCCCGCGGGCCAGGTTGGCGTTGCCATTGGCGGCAAGTCTTGAAGCGGCTTCAATTTCCGCCCGTCCCAGAGCGCGGCTCAACGTTGCGGGGACGTTGGCCGATGCCAAAACCTTTGCGGCGGCAGGGGTCCCAATTTGCCCCAATGCAGCCAGCGCCGTCTCGGCAATCCACGGGTCGGAATCTTGAATGTAACGCGCAACAGCTTCCACCGCCTCCGGGTCGCGTCGCACACCGATGGACCCCAGCAGGCCTGCGCGCAGTTTTCCTTCCACCTTGGGCAACGCGGCACGCAACGCAGCGCCGGCCTCAGGGGCGGCCATTGGCTCGAGGGCCATCCGCGCCGGATGGGAAAGGTCCGGGTCGGTTAAAAGTTCTGCAAGCGCGGGCACAGACTTGGCGGAGCCCACCATGCCCAAATAACGGCAGACATAACGCTTGGCGTCTTTGGATGTCTCCGGTGCTTTGAGGATGGCGATGAGCCGTGTTTCCAGTGCCGGGTAATCGGCAGGGGCGGTCTTGCGAATCAATTCCTCCACCCGCGCCAGCGGCTCGCGGCTTTGGCCAAAGGTGAACTTTGCCAGGCCATCCAGGGGATCAGCCTGCGCTTGCGCCGTGTAGGTGGCCGTGGCTGCCCAGAGGGCGGTGATGACGAGATAAACCTGGGTTTTCATAATTCAATTGAACGTTGAAAGTTTCGAGGATCGCTCAGGTTGTTCAGACGATGATGTTCCATGGCTCGCGTTTGGCGCGGCCCAGCATCGCGTTGGCGGAGGGATCGTTGATGAATTCTTCCTTCTCCGGATTCCAGCGGAGTTTGCGTCCAAGCGTGATGGCGATGACGCAAAGGTGGCCGATGCTGGCGGAACGATGCGCCACTTCAGCGGGGGTGATCGTCTGCCGGCGGGAGATGACGCAATCAATGAAGTTGCCGATGTGATTTTGCGAGCGGTAAAGGTTGATTTCTCCCGGTCGGATGGTGTCCTTTTTCAATTCCTTGGGCTGGGTGTCAAAACCGCCGCGGTCCACCCAGACCCAGCCATCCGTGCCAATCCATTTGGCGCCCATGCGATGACTGCCCTCGGCATTTTGCACAATCATCTTCACGCCGTTGGCGTAGGTACATTCAATGCGGTAACGGGTGGCAGCATCCCAAATGCCCACCTTGGGAAACTCCGCGTGGATGGGGTTGATTTCCACCGGCCCGGTGTGTTCGGTGCCCAGGCCCCATTGCGCGATGTCGCCATGGTGCCCAATCCAATCCATCAACTGGCCGCCGCCGTAGTCCATTTGCCAGCGCCAGTTCCAATGCGTGCGGTCCCGCGAATACGGCGCCCACGGGGAAGGCCCGCACCAGAAATCGTAATCCAAATCCGGTGGGGGGTCTGTGAAGGGCGCCGTGCCGCCAGCGCCACCGGTGGGCAGTCCCACTTCCACCGTGTGCACCTTGCCGATGCGCCCGTTGCGCACCAATTCACATGCGAAACGAAAATCGCCCGTGGACCGCTGCCACGACCCGGTCTGCCAGATGCGTCCGTAACGTTCAATGGCCGTCACCATCGCCCGCCCTTCCTTCAAATCGTGGCTGAAGGGTTTTTCGCCGTAAATATCCTTGCCGGCCTTGGCCGCCATGATGGCGGGGATGGCATGCCAGTGGTCCGGCGTGGCCAGCGAAATCACGTCTATATCATCCCGCGCAATCAACTCACGAAAGTCTTTGTAAGCTGCGCAATCTTGGTTGCCGTAGTGGCTGTTGACCCGGCGCTGCTCCCGCTCGCGGTGAGCGCGGTCCACATCGCACACCGCCAGGACCCGGCAGCGACGGTCTCCGAGGAATCCTCCCAAATTTCCTGATCCCATCCCGCCGACGCCGATGGCGCCTACGGTGATTTTATTGCTGGGCGCTTCGGCACCCAAAACGCGAGCGGGGATTATTTCCGGCAGGACCGCCAACGAGCCGGTCAGGGCCAGCCCTCGAAGGAAACGCCGACGAGTAACATGCAATGTGGTCTTCATGGTCTTGCAGTTTGGTGGCATGTCCTCACTCTGTAAAGCGCGAATCACGGCCCAATCTCCCTGCAGATTCGCAACCTCCGCCTTCCTAAAAAATTCTCGCCCAACAGGCGGCAGTGGGAGTACGCTCGAAGCCGTGGCAGAACCACCCCAAGACCTGAACACCACACCCCAGCCTGCCACGGCCAAGCCCTCCGAGGCTTTGCCGCCGGGGAATCCTCCCCACGTCGGCGGCGGTGCGGAGGGAGAAGGGCCGACGGAACAGGCACGGATGTATATTTCTCTTGGGTTGATTGGTGTTCTGGGCTTGGTGATTACAGCCGGCATCCTGCTGCTGGTGTATCAGCGCGACCAGGAGCGGCGGCGTATGGAGTTCTCAAAGCTCGCCGACGACCGCACCCAAGCCGTCCAACTGGTCGCCAATGGTTGCGTTGAGGCCCTCAATGCCATGGCCGATTTGTATGCCTCCAGCGAGAGAGTGGATCCGGAGGAGTTTCGTCATTTTGCCACCCGTTCGATGCAACGCCACCCCGAAACGGTTTATCTGGCATGGTTGCCGCGGGTCAGTCATGCCCAACGCCAGGCCATCGAACGCCTGCCCGCACGCATCAACCGCGGCTTCCGCATCCAACAGCTCGACACCAACGGCCATTTGGTCACGGCCGAGACACGAGCGGAATATTTTCCCGTCTTCTACATCGAGCCGTTTTGGGAAAATCGCATGCTGCGCGGCTTGGACCATTATCAAGAGGCCCCGCGCCGCACCGCCATGGACCTGGCCCGCGATACCGCCACCACGGTGGCCACGCCATGGATTCGCCTGGCCCAGCGGGAAACGGAAACTGCCGCGGATTTCGGTGTCTTCCTCTATCAAGCCGTTTACACCAACCGTTTGCCCGCCGAAACCACAGAACAACGCCGCAAAAATCTCGCCGGATTTCTTACTGCGGTCGTCACCGTCGAAGGCTTGGTGCGGCGCGCCTTGCCGGCAGGTGCGCTTAAAAATGTGGAAGTCTTCCTGGCCGACGAATCCTCCGAGGACGGAACCCCGTTGGTCATTCACTTTACGCCCACCGGATGGAACATCCAGCAGCAGTCCTTGGAGGACTTGAAGCGTTTGCGGCGCGGCAACATTGTTTGGGAGGGCGCAGTAGATTTGGCCGGACGGCCTTGGACGGTGCTCTGCTATCCCACCCGCCAGTTCATGGCCTCTTATCGGTCCTATAGTTTGTGGGGGATTCTTGTGGCCGGTCTGTTGTTCACCGGTTTCCTGGTGAATTACCAGCGCGTCATCATGCAACGCACCAGCTATGTCGAGAAATTGGTGACCCAACGCACCCGCGAGTTGAAGGAGGAAATTGCCAGCCGTGCCCGCTTGGAGGAGGAACTGCAGCGCGAACGAGATTTGTTTCACACCCTGTTGGACAACCTGCCCGACCGCATTTATTTCAAGGACACGCAAAGCCGGTTCCTGCGCATCAACCGTGCCCTGGCCAATCTTTTTGGCTTGAAACATCCCCGCGAAGCGGTGGGCAAGAGTGACTTCGACTTCTTCACCCTTGAGCATGCGCGGCCCGCTTTCGAGGACGAGCAGGAAATCATCCGCACCGGCCAGCCACTCATCGGCCGGGTGGAGTTGGAAACCCTCCCCGACGGCAAGCAATGCTGGGCCCACACCACCAAAATGCCGTTCCGCGATAAAAACGGGCGCATCATCGGAACCTTTGGCATCTCTCGGGACATCACCTCCCTGCGCGAAATGACCGAGCAGCTCAAAAAGGCCAATGCCGATTTGCAGCGTTCCCATGAAGAGCTCAAGGCGGCCCAGATGCAGCTCATCCAGGCTGAAAAAATGCAATCAGTTGGCCGCCTTGCGGCCGGGGTTGCTCACGAAGTCAAGAACCCGCTGGCCATCTTGGGCATGGGGCTGGATTACCTTGCCAGCTCGGTGGACATGAACGATCCCACCATTCGCGGCGTGGTGGAGGACATGCGGCAGTCCATCCGGCGCGCCGACAACATCATCCTCGGTTTGCTCGACTTTTCCAAACCCCGCGACTTGGAATTAAAACCAGTCAACCTCAACGAAATCATCCAGCAAGCCCTTGCCCTGACCAAACACGAGCAGGTGGGCGCTCTTGTTCACGTGCAAACCCATCTGGCCCCCGATCTGCCCTTGATTCGCGGAGACGCCCACAAGCTCAGTCAGGTCTTCGTCAACCTGTTCCTCAACGCCTGCCAGGCCATGGAAAACGGCGGCACGCTCACCGTCCGCACCCACGTGCGCGAGCTCAACGCCGAGGAAGTCCGCCTCGAAACCGGCAGCCGTGAAGCCCTCCGCTTTCACGCCGGCCAGCCTGTCCTTGAAGCCCTGGTGGACGATACGGGCCCCGGCATCCCGCCCGACAAACTATCCCGCATTTTCGAGCCGTTCTTCACCACCAAGCCCACCGGCCAGGGGACTGGTCTGGGGTTGACCGTCAGCCGCCAAATCATGGAATGGCACGGCGGGCGCATGCAGGTATTCAATCGCCCCGAAGGCGGCGCGCGAGCTCAGATTTGGTTTCCCATTGAAAATCAGGAAAACCTCTCCCCCACCGCGCCAGCGGCAGAAGAAACACCCTCCGCCACGGATTCCCCTTGAAATCCTGGAGGCCCCCTCGCCCAACGGCGTGCCGCGCTTATTATTGTGCGGGCTTGGGCATTGTCGTCAGCGGGAAATCATCAGTACGGAACGGTGTGGCCGGCAAACCGTTCTTGTTCCACAGATTGCCTTCAGGGAAGTTGGCCCAACCATAGCGTACTGCCACCGGCTTGCTGATGCTCGGATGCGATACGATGACTTCATCGTTTTTCTTTCCGCCAATCTGGGCGTTGCCCCAAACCCATTTGCGGTCCTCCCCGCAAATCGCGAATCCTTTCAATTCACCGCCACGGGCCTCCAAACCATCCCCCACATGGTCAAAAGTGAGGATGGCCTGATTTTTTCGCACGGTCATCTTTTTGAAGACTGGCCCTGAATACACCAGCCCCCGCTCCTTGTAAGCGATGCCGCGGGCGGCCAACGCCAGCCGCTCGCCCACGGGCTGCTTCTTGCGGGGGTGAATGTCCTTCTCCTCGCCCACATCGGTGATGACGGCCAGACCGACACCCGGCAGTTTGCAGGCGAGCAATTGGGCTTCCCGCAATTCGGCCCACGCGCTTTCGCCCGGCTCTGGCGTGCGGTCCATGAAAGGTGCCAACTGCACCGTCATAAAATAAAACTCCGGCTGTCCCCAAGTGGCACGCCAGTTTTTAATCATATCCGGAAACAGCGTGCGGTACTGCCAGGCGCTGTCTGCATTGGACTCGCCTTGATACCAGATGGCCCCTTTGACCGCATACGGCGCCAGTGGATACAGCATGCCGTTGTAAAGCTCCGTGGGAATCCATGGCCGCCCCGGAGGCCGGCCCTTGGGCTGCTCACCACGCGCCTTGGCGGCTTTGGCTGCTTCTTGATAGGCCTTCAGCGCCGCTTCGTACTTGGCAAGTGTTTCCTGCCGCTTTTTCCATTTGTCGAGCAAATCCGGGTACGGTCGCAACGCATCGGCGCTCATCCACACTTCGGCCGGAGAACCGCCCCACGAGGTGTGAATCAAACCCACGGGCACATTGCGCGCCTGTTGCAGTGCGCGGCCAAAATAATAGGCCACGGCGGAAAACTTCGGCACATTATACGGACGACACTCCAGCCATCGCGCCTTGGGGTCCACATCCTCCATGAGTTCATACGCGCGCACCTTGTCCACCGTGAACAAGCGGATGTTGTTGTTGGTGGCTGTGGCGATGTCCTTCTCCGGTTCAAATGAACGCTCCAACGGCCACTCCATGTTGGATTGACCGCTGGCAATCCACACCTCGCCTATGAGCACGTTTTGAAAGCGGATGCGGTTTTTGCCATCCACAGTCAACGTTTCCGGCGCATCGGCGTTGGCCACCCGCAAATTGTTCAGGCGCACCATCCACCGCCCGTTTTTGGCCACAGTGGTCACCCGCTGTCCCTGACAAGTCACAATGACCTGCTCCCCTTCATCGGCCCACCCCCACACCGGCACACTGGCTCCCTGCTGCAAGACCATATTGTCGCTGAAAATACGCGGCAGCCGCACGTCTGCTCCAAGTGGGAAAACCCCCGTGCCAACCAGTGCAATCAATCCGACAACTCCAAGCCACAATTCGGACCTGTGTGTGTTTTTCATAAGTAGTGCCAAGTTATTTGAAGTGTACACATTAAACCCCGCCCCTCACCGCCGGTCAATGTCCATTTGCAACCCAATCCCTTTTTCAAAATGGTGCATTTCCGTTTTTGACCAGGCTTAGGGGGTGGGGAGTTAGTAGAAAGACGGCGGGAAAATAATCTGCATCCCTGCTAATGTCTGCTCGTGTGAACAGCAGAATGCTCCAGCTTCGCTGTCGGTGGTAGCGTTTTTAATGAAATGACGGCGGTTGAGCAATACGGTGGACGCCATCTGTGCCTAGTATCTATGACGTTTGAAACGCCCTTGGCAGTGTCAGGATTCAGGCGAGGGATTGGAGGGCTTGGATCAACCACACGAGGGCGTCGGTGTCGCGACGACAGTAAGCCACCAAATCCTGTCGCAGCCGTGCAGACTCATCCGGTGACACGCCATCGAAAATCAACCGCAGCCAGGTTTGGGTGGCTTGGTCCCCGTCGCGGATGGCCAAGTCTTCGTACCCGTGGCCAGTCAAGGCGGTTAAAACGCTTTTAAGCGAGCAACTGCCTTTTTGGGCGCTGGCATATACGTAAAAATTCTTGAATGGCTCCAGCATGTCCACCCACCTTGTGTGAAGCGACTGGAACCAATTTTCATCTGATTTGTTGCCCCGAATCAACGCAATCATCACCTTTTGTTCAAAAGCCGCATTGTACGCCACGATGCTGCCGCGTCGTCCCAAACTGCTTTTTAATCGGTCCAAAACCGGCAAGCGTGGGTCACTCGTGCCGGTGCAGATGAAAGTCTCGTGTTCCAGAGGCGCCCCGGGGGAGGCCACGCGGGTGATGCTAAACTGCACGGGAATCATATCGAAGGGAAACGTCCCCGCCAGCCACGGAATGGCTGCATTCACGGTTTCAAAGTCCAGGCAAAGCAATGGATACTGCAACTTGGATAAAAACCGGCGCAAGGCTGCGTGATCTACATACGGGTGCCCGGTTTGCAGAGCGTACATTTGCGCCTCCCGATGCACCGTCCGCAGTTTTTTCGGCAACAGATTCAGCGCCACACATCCGGCGCGGTAGAGTTCAAAAGCCTTTTTGCGGCTGAGTTGGTGCAGATGGAAAATGTTGTGCTCAGGCAGTGTGCTCCAACATCGGGCCTTGAACGGGCAATCCCCTCCTTTCTCGCAATGCGGTCCCAAGTCCACTTGCGGTGCATCTTGAGAAAAGGCCACAGCGCTCAGGTTTGCCAGTTCATCGTGAAATTGCCGGCTCCTTGCAGCCACGGGGGACAGCACATTTTGCCGCATCAACAATGATGCCGGTTCAAGACGCCGCCCGCGACAGTAACGTGGATTGATTGTCAAAACCGCCGTCGTGCGCAGAGGCACCCCCGCGCCGTGGGCAATGGCCGCCTGATACGCCAGACTTTCGAGAACGTGCATGGAGGCTGAAAATTGGGGGGCAACGGCCACCAATTCCCAGCCACCCTCCGGATGAGGGACAAGGTAATCCACCTCCGCCAACCACCCTTCATGCAGCAGCGCCGCGTTCAACATGGCCTGACCTTTTCTCAGACACCCTTGGGTTAAACGCAGGCGCTCATCGAGCTCGCCCTTCACCTCAACGACGGACTGGGGAAAAACCTGCGCTGCCAGTTTCAGCAGGCGATGGTGCTCTTCGATGTCCCAAGCAGCAAAAGCTGGCGGTGAAATTTCCTGCGCCGCCCACCAGAGCGCTTTGGCACAACGGCGCCCGGCCCGAAAATGTTTTTCCGTGAAAGGCGTGATTACGGGCATGCTGCTATTTGTTGTTCACCTGTGCGCCAAACACCGAAAAGTCCCACTTTTCCTTGAATTCCAAAACCAGCGTGTCCTCGCGCAGCACAAACGGCAGCCAAACATGAGTGGACTGCTCGAGACGCTTGGGCTCCCAGCGATCGGCCATGAAAATAAAACATCCCGGCGGTTGGCCTGGGGCAGGCAGCACAAAGGTGCTTTGCGCCCGAAAGGTCAAATGCCGCTCGGCACCCACACACGGGTTGCCGCGGCTGGTCCACGGGCCGAAAAGGCTGTTGGCCACGCTTAAGTCGGCGGCATTGGGATTCCAACCGGTGCAGCCGGAGGTGATTAAATAATACTTGTTGCGAAACTTGAACGGGGCAGGGGCCTCGCGATATTGATCCACCAAGATGCGCGCCCATGTGCGTCCCAATACCGGCGGCTCCACCGGCCGGGTAAACTCCTCATTTAACCGCACCACATACATGGTGCGATTGTCCTCCGAGGCATAAAACACATACGCCTGCCCGTCATCGTCGAGGAAAAGGTTCATGTCCCGAAAGGTGTTGCCCAATTCCTTTTGGCGGCAACGGTCATTTTCAGGATAACCGAAATCAAAGCGGATGGGCCGGAAGGCGTCCACGAATTGGAATGGCCCCTCAGGCCGTTCACTCACCGCCACGCCCGCCATGGCGTAGGTATATTGCCGGTTGTCCAGGTGCATCCACATTACATAGCGCCGGCTCTTGGCATTCCAGAGCACTTTGGGCCGCTCGCAAACGCCCCGCTCGCGCGCTTCCTCAGGCAACACCTCGCGCGTCAAAGCCAGTCCCAGCGGCTCCCAATTCAGCAAATCTTTGGATTTGTAAACCGTCACACCGCTGGGCCGGCCGGCCCGCTCCTGGCCGTACCAATAATAGATTCCTTCGCGCTCAAGGATGCCCCCGGCATGACTTTTTATCGGTTGGCCCTCAGTGTCCAACCAAGGCTTGCCCGGTTCAAATGCTGTCTGGCGCGGGCGGGTTGCCTCGGCGGCAGGCACCGGGCCTGAAGCGCAAACTGAGCCAAGGGTAATCAAGGCGAACCACCAAGAGGCATGGAGCTTTTTCATGAGTCGTATGAATGACTGCATCCTTTGTAAAAAAGCGCGAAGCACAAGGTCAAGAACCGTTCTCAGGTTGCCACATCTCGCGACCGGTCAGTCCATGGGCTGCATTTGTGTGTAACACCTTGAATAAAACCATCGTCTGGTGAATCGTAATATATAGCATGAATGGTCATTGTCTAAAGCCGGTCCGGCAGCGCCTCCAGGCGTTCACCTTGATTGAACTTCTGGTGGTGGTGGCCATCATTGCTTTGCTTGCCGGCATGTTGCTTCCGGCCTTGGCCTCCGCCAAGGAAGCCGGCAAACGCATCCAATGCCTCAACAACATGCGGCAATTGGGCATGGCATTGAAACTTTATATAGATGACAACGAAAGCCGGCTGCTTCCCCGCGCTCATCCCACGCCCACCGATATCAACCATCCTCGCTGGCCTCATCGCTTGCAGCCCACTTACCAAAATCTGAACATCCTGCGATGCCCCTCGGAGGGTGAACCGCCCCCGCCGCTCTCACCTCCGGCGTGGTTGAACGGCATGTTTCCGGCGGATTTTGCCCCGCGTAGCTACATCTACAATTCGTTCAATGACTGGTATCTGGATTATTTCTCACGTCAGGGCCTAAGTGGCGGTGAATTGCGTGGATGGCGGCGGATTGCGATGACCAATGAAGTCGGCGTGCCGGAGTCCGCCATCAAAGACACCTCCGCCACCGCCGTTTTCGGCGAACGGGAGCTGGAATCCCGGCACTGGTATTTCGATTACGAGACTTACGAGGACATCACACAGCTTGACCAAAACAAGCACAACAACACCAACCGCCGCTCTGAAACCTCCGGCGGTGCCAATTACATCTTTGCCGATGGCAGTGCGCGGTTCATGCGCTACGGTACCACGGTGGCGCCCGTCAACATGTGGGCTGTGACCGAAAGCTGGCGCAACTTGGGACTGCCACCTGCCGGCGGCGGTGTTTCCGGAGAATAAACCGTTTCAAAGAACCGTTGGCAGCGGCTCATCAGGGGGGCCATCAAATAAGCATTGTCCTGCCTGCCTTCTGCAAAGCCCGTTCCCACCCCCGTGCCCGGTGCTTGCCGGATTTCCCTTTCAAGGCACATTAACAACGATGGGCAGACACCGGGTCATCTACGATGGTGAGTGCGCACTTTGCCGCCGGACAGTGCAATGGCTGCAACGGCTGGATTGGCTGGGCCGTCTGGATTGTGTCCCTGCCCAGGCTGCTGCGCGGACAATCTCGGGGCATGGCACAATCCCGGAAAGCTGGCTCCAAGCTGTTCATTGCATGGCTGCCAACGGCGCAATGTACCGTGGCGCACGGGCATTGCGCTTTGTTGGGTTGCGCCTGCCGCTGCTTTGTTTGCCGTCCCTGCTTTTGTTTTTGCCGGGCGTCTTGAGATTAGCCGAGCGCGCCTACCAGTGGGTTGCCCGGCGGCGCCACCGCTGGAATCGTTGCCCGAACGATAATTGTTTTCCCCACAGCGGCTGACTCACGGCCGTTTTTCAGACTCAAGCTGTTGTGCTGACCTTGCGCAAAAAACGCATCCAGGAATCTCCGTGTTTCAACACTTTGATTTCCTCCCAAGTTTCAGGAATTTCTAGGGTATCGCGCCGCGCGTGGCCTAAAATCCACAAGCCGTTTTCACGCAAGACGGCAGGAAGCTGGGGATGATCCAGCAGGCGTTGGGCGTGGGATTGGGAGCGGCGTCCGATGTTTTTCTCTCCGTAAGGTGGATCGGCAAAAATAACGTCAAACTGCTCGCCCGCCGCCGCCAGTTGCGGCAGGGCCGTGTACACATCCATCACGCGCACTTGCAATGCGTTGTCGGCAAACCGGCACAGGCGGGCGTTTTCTTCGATGACACGCGCATGTTTGGCGGAATATTCGATGCAGAGGGCAAACACCGCCCCGCGGCTGAGGGCTTCCAAGCTCAGGGCACCCGTTCCCCCAAAGAGCTCCAACACCCGCGCTCCCACCACCCGCGCACCAAGGCTGTTGAACACGGCCTGGCGCACCAAATCCGGCGTGGGCCGTACATCCAACCCCTTCGGCGCCTTGAGCAAGGTGCCCCCTGCCATGCCGCTGATGATGCGCATATTGTGCAGCCACTTGGGGTGGCCGTAAAAGAAATGATAGCCGAATGCCCCTTCGGGGCCAATCCTGCGTTTGCAGTTAACGAATCAACAGCCTGAGGCCATCAGGCCTTCGCCGTGGCGGCCAGCATCTCATTCACCTTGCGCATCACCGCAAAAGCGTCCGCCACATAAAGCACGTCCGCCTTGCCGCGAGCCCAGCCGCAGTTGGGGTCCAAGTTGATGGCCCTGCGCTCGGTGATGAACCGCCACCCGACTGTGTGCGGCTCCTCGCCGTGGCAGCACGTGGCCAAGCCCTTGGGATGACGTGGCGTCGAGCCGGTTTGGCCGATTTGATTCAAATGCGTGAGGAAGGACAAAACGGCCTGACCTTCGCCGCTCAAATCCACCAAGGACTTGCTGCTTCCCAGCGAAGCCCGCGTCAGCCGCAGAAAATCCAAAATCAGTTTTTCCGCCTCCGGCACATGCGGCTGGCCATCCGCCTGCTTCTTCGTCCAACCGGCCCCAGCCACAAAAAGAAGCTCGGCATCCGGCCGAATCGTTTGCGCGTCGGCAGCCGGCGCGGCAAAGCCGGTCACTTGTGTGCGGGTATTCCATCCACTGGCGGGCACCGGCACGCTTTCCAACTGAACGGGCGCTCCTTGCGCCTGCACAGTCGGGAAACAGCCGGTTTCCAGCGCCAAACACCATGGGCGCCGGTTGCGGCGGAAGTTGGCTTCCATTCGTTGGCGGTAAAACCAGCGCGTAGCGGTGATTTGCCCTCCTTCAGCCGTCAGGGCTGTGATGTGCGTGTCCACGCAGCCTTTCAAGCGATGTGCCAGCGCGGGCAGGATGCGGTTGGCCCGCGATGTGGCGGGCGCAAGAATGAGCGTCGGCTCCGCCGTCCGGGCAATGGCCTCCGCAGCCATTACATCAGTGGCGTGGCGGGCTTGTGCCAACTCGGGGGATGTGATTTGAAGAAAACGGGTTGCCCCACACCCTGCCAACTGCGCCGCGGCTGCCTCGGTGGATGGCCCCACCAGCCCCACCATCCACGGAGCGCCGCCCAACGCTTGACTGAGCTGACGCGCTGCCCCCGCCGTTTCCAGCGCCGGGTTGGCCAGCGAACCATCATTTTCAACAAACAGAATTGCCAAAATCTTTTCCATACGCCGGTAGCCTTGCCTTACGTGTTTATTCCTTGAGCCATTTCACCACGTCCTCCGCCACTTGTTCGGGGGTCCAGTCCTTGATAATGCGCGTTTCGCGCTGCTGCCGTGGGAGCGTGACTGAGGCATAGGTCAATCCCTCGCCTGCCAGTTTGACTGCCCGAGCCTTTTGCAGGGCCGGCATGATGGTGCGCATGTTCATCATGCCCACCTGCGGATTATTCCGCGGCTCGGGGCGGTTGCCTGTGGCCCAACCCAAAACTGCCGGAGGGGCCGCGCAAACACTGATTTGATGCCGGCCTCCTTCCACCCGCTCGAGGATGCGCAGGGAACCATCGGCCTGTATGGTCAATTCATCCACGCCCTGAAATTGCTCGGTGATGCCAAGCATCTCGCCCACCAAACTCAACGTGGCTCCTGCACCGCGCGAAGCGGACTCCCAGCCCCCAAACAACAGCAGTCGGTTCATATCCAAACCGGCCAACCCACGGATGGCTTCCGCAAGCGCAGCCGCAGTTTCGGCGGCATCAGCAAATCCCGATGCCGGGCCGTCCAACGCCACCAATTCAAAAGGCACCTTCTGGGCCACCGTCATCATGACTTGCTGCAATTTGGGCTTTGGGCCGAGGCTCACCAACCACACCTTGCTGCCGGCGTGCTGCCCCGCCAGATGCGCCGCCTCATACAGCGCATGGCTGGCCCACGGGTCCAACACCATCGGCAACATCATTTCATTCTTCAGCGCCGGACCGGTGGGGCCGGTCACAGGTTCCAAAGTTTGCAGCGGGTCGGGCACCACACTGCCACACACCACAATTTGATAAGTTTGACTCATATACTTATAGCTGTACCGCGCAGGTTAGGAGGCCACATTTGACGCGCCCTTGGCAAGGATTTTGCAATCACTCATGAGCAAAACCTTCAATTTTGATGAAGCTGCTGCCCCCCTCAAACCGAACTAGGCGAAAAGGTGGGACGGGGACTCGGTACTTTATTGAATCCACCCCATCCACTGACTGATGCGGCAGAGCAAGTAACCCAAACCTCCGGAAATGGGTATGGTAAATATCCACGCCCAGACCATCCGCTCCACCACCGTCCAACGCAACGCGTTGAACCGGCGGGCACACCCCACCCCCATGATGGCGGCTGAAATGTTGTGGGTGGTGGACACGGGAATGCCCAGAGTGATGGCCAGAAAGATCATCGTGGCCGAGCTGGTCTCGGCGGCAAAACCATTGATGGGCTGAAGTTTGACCATCTTGTGTCCCAGCGTTTTGATGATGCGCCAGCCGCCGGCAGCCGTCCCAGCCGCCATGGTGATGGCACACACCACTTTTATCCAAAGTTTGATTCCCTCCATTTTGGCTGCTTGATGGAAATACCGCGCAGCCAGCGGCAGGTTCAGGGGCACTTCAACCCCATACCGGTGGAGCAAACCAAGGCAATAAAGCGCTTCGGGATGATGCCGGCGTGCGCTTTGCTCCCACAAACGCACCGCCAAGGCGCGGTCCTTTTGGGCTCCGCCGTGACCGTGCCAATGCCATGCGGCCAATACCGATTGTGCGTCGGCATTGTTGCGACCGGCCCGCTCCTGCAACCATGCCAAAGCCGCAGCCTCTTCAGCCGGCTGCCCATCTATTTTTCGCAATGGGATGTTCACCGGCTCCGGCGCAGGCGGCAGGTTCTCCAACAACGCCGCTGCTTTGGCCTCGTCCTTGGGCACACCCATCCCTTTTTGATATAGCTCCGCCAATTTTTCCCGCGCTGCTCGATGCGGTCCCTTGGCTGCACGCTCCAGCCATTCGGCGGCCGTCCGGTAATTCACCTCGACCCCACGCCCTTCCAGGTAAAGCAGGGCCAGGTTGTACTGCGCGTTGGCACAATTTTTCTCCGCCGCATGCCGAAAATCCCATGCCGCCTGGTGAACGTTTTGCGGCAGGCCCTGACCATCCCGGGCCATTTCGCCCAACTGGTTGAACGACTCATAAACCGCCGTCCCAGCCACAGGATAATAGAGCCAGTTGAAAAACCGTGGTAAATGGTCAAAGGTCCCCGCGGAGGTGGCGGCCATTAGAGCCAGGGCAATGATGCCCATGGTTTTTTGGGCGTCGTTGGTGCCGTGCATGACCCCCATGGCGGCGGCGCTTAAAATCTGGGCTTTGCCAAACGTCAAATTCACAATGCGCGGAGTCAGCCGGAACAACGAGACCAACAGGTACAACAAGGCCATGATGAGAAATCCCAAAATAAACCCGCCCATGGGTGAGCTGAACATGGGAATAATCACCTTGTACCATAAGCCACCGCTTTTTATCCATTGATCCGGATTGGGCTGTGACCAGATAATGGCCTTCCAATTGCCATGGGCACCGGCAAGCGCCGCTCCGCACAAACCGCCAATCAATGCATGACTCGAGCTGGAGGGCATGCCAAACCACCAGGTGATGAGATTCCACGTGATGCCTCCCAACAAGGCGCAGACCAACATCTCCGAGGTCACCGTCACCACCTTGCTGTCAATCAATCCCGAGGAAATGGTCTTGGCCACCGCCGTGCCCAACATCGCCCCGCCCAGATTGGCCAGCGCCGCCATGATGACCGCCTGTCGAGGCGTCAACACCTTGGTGGACACCACAGTGGCAATTGAATTGGCGGTGTCGTGGAAACCGTTGATATACTCAAATATCAACGCCACCAGAATCACCAACAAAACCAGTTCCATGATTTGCCCTTCCGCATTTCCCCGTTTTCCAACCGCTGCGACTCTCCCCCACTTTTAATTTGCTCACGAGTGTTTCAAAACGATGTACGTGACGGTGTTTCCTGCGTCCCGGCAGCGATCCACCGTCTTTTCCAACATCTCGTGCAGTTCCTTCAACGCAAGCACCTGCAACGGCGGGTACTTGCCGCTGTACAAATCCTTGAACACCTCCAGCAGGTACTTGTCCGCCTCCCCTTCCACCTCCTGCAATCGCCCGTTCAAGTCTTTCATCTCCTCCAACGGTGCATGCCGCCTCAACGCCTTCACCATCTCCCCAACAAGCGTCGCCCCACGCTCCACCATCCGCGCCGGCGGCGAAAAATCAAAATCCTTCACCAACGGCCGCACCTGCAAATACCGCTCCGCAAACTTTTCAATCGTCTTGGGAATTTTATACAGCGCGCTCGACAACGATTCGATATCCTCCCGTTCCAAAGCCGTAACAAATGTCTTGACCAGCCTTTCCTCGATTTCTTTGGTGATTTTTTTGTCATTCCGGCGGAACTCGGTGAATTCTTTCAAATTCGTGTCCGCCTGGGGTTGGCGGAGCAACTTCCCCAACATTTGCGCACTCTGCAATGCTTCCTGGGCGCTTGCTTCGAGCAAATTGTAGAAAACGTCATCTTTGCCCAAAAGTTTTTGTATTGAAATCATATCCGAGGATTAAAAAAGCCTTATGTTACAAAATAACGCCAGAATTGTTACAATCCTGTTACAGATTAAAATCAGCTAATTACCAAATCTTCGATAAGTTGCGTTTCAAAACAAAATAAGAGCCAATACAACGATGTTTCTTTGTGGCTCCGGGAGCAGTGGAGACACACCGCCTGCATCTCATGCTCACCCCGTGTAACGCCGGTGGCGTTTGCAGCATCCCCAGTGAGCGGCACGGGGCCGCACACCTGCAATCCGCCGCCTCAGGCAAAACACCATCGAATCTGATGCATTAACTGTCACTGCTCCCATGACTCAAGACATCCTGCTCGGAATTGCACGTCACGTCCTCACCGCCTTCGGTGGAATGTTGGTCGCCCGCGGATGGACCGACACCGCCCACCTCGAAGCCGCCGTCGGCGCCCTCATCACATTGATTGGTTTTGTCTGGTCCGTTTGGACCAAACGCCGCTCGGCAACTCCACCTTCGTCCCTGGCCTCATGACAGAAACCCTCCTCGGCCTGCTGGGTAGCCTGTTGGCGCTGCTCCTGTGGTGGTGGCGCCGGCGTGCTGCCCGGCAGGACGACCCCCTCCACCGCCACCGTCAACGTTATGTCCACATTGACCGCGAAATGGCCTCCACGCCCTCGAGTGCGCCGGCTGATCCACGCCATGGCCTGTCTGCTGATTTGGACGAGCTGGAGCGGTTGTCGCGCTCCCAAAGTCATCTCCGCCGACCAAGTGGTGTTCCGCGTGGAAGCTCACCGTCCCTTTAATCCTCCATGCGACGGCTGGTTTCTCAGTGACGCCCTCTACCAACGCACCCGCCGTGCTGTGGCTGACCGCATCTTGGAATTGGAGACACAATCTTCCGCACCCCGCCCATGACTCTGCTTGCCCAACTGCCCCTCGCCCCTGAGCAAGTGGCGTGGTTCCTGGCCATTTTGTTTTTCCTGGTGGCCGGCACCAACCAGCTTCTTCACCTGGCCGACCGTCTGCGCGGCCGCAAACAAGAAATCGCCCCCCAGCCGCTGGTGGTCCAACCTGTGCCGGAATGGGTCTCACGCACTGAATGCCATCACTTGCGGCAGGCTCTTGCAGACCGCCTCGATGCTGCAGAAACTGCCCTGTCCGAATTGCGCGGCCAATTAAGCGCCGACCGCCAAGCATTGCTCGCCGCGGGCGAGGAACGCGCACGCCGGATTCATCAACGGATTGACGCCTTGGGCCTGAAACTTTCCGAGGAATTGGGCGTGCTGCGCGGTGAACTCAAACGCATTCCATGATCCATTCGTTCCCCAACCTTTCCCTTTTCCATGCACTTGGAGCCGCATCTCTTGAGCTGTCTGGACCGTCTGCATCCCCATCTGGCCCGCGAGGAAGTGCTCACCCTGGAAGTCAACGCCTGGCTCTCGCGCCCCGTCACCTTGACGGAAGTGCGCCGACTTCTCCACCGCTTTGAACAGCAAGGCTGGGTCGTGGGAGTGCGCGCTCAAGCCGGTCACACCCTCTGGAAAATCACCAGCGCAGGCCGTGCCGTTTTGGCCGAGTGGGAACTGGGCTTGTGACATCGCGTAGTCATATACCCAGCCTGCGACGCTTTTTTCAAAGGGCGCGTGAAAATGATTGAACAGCAGAACAATTTAGGGCATCAAACCAACATGTCCTGCTGGCAAGGCGGTTGAGGGACACCTTTGCCGGCCGGACCAGGCGAGGAACGGCTCCCTTCCAAAGCGGCCCGGAAAGGAGCCGGGCAGAACTTTTGAATGAAGTGGCGCCGCGCAATAATGCAGCCGCGCCTGCTTGCCCGCATTGGGGGAGACGGGCCAATGGCGCAGGGCTGGCGGAAAGGAATGTAACACTGTGCCTGGGGCATTGATGGCAGCCCAGTTGGAATTGTTATCCATCTGGTCGTGGGCAACCACGGAAGCAAAGATCATCATCATTCTGTTGATCGTGTTTTCCATCGCCGCGTGGTCGGTGATGGCGGCCAAGGCCATGCAAATGCGCCGCGCCAAAAAGCTCAACGCCTGCTTCCTTACCGAATACCATAAGCAATCCAACGTCCTGGCCGTGTACGACCGTCAGGTGGCCGTGGAGGGTTGTCCCCTTTATTCCGTCTATCTGGAAGGATGCAAAGCCCTGGACGAGCGCTTGCGCCAACCGAACAGCCAGGAACGCAAGACACACATCTCCTTGAAGGCAATGGAACACGTTAAAAGAACGTTGGAAGGCGCCGTGGCCTCTCAAAGCCTGCAATTGGAAAGCGGCCTCATTACGCTGGCCTTGGCCGTCAGCGGCTCGCCTTTCCTTGGATTGCTTGGCACCGTCTGGGGCGTGATGAGCACCTTCAGCCACGTCGCACTCAAAGGCGAGGCCACCCTCGCCACCATGGCCCCTGGTGTATCTGCCGCACTCATCACCACCGTTGCCGGCCTCCTGGTCGCCATCCCTTCCATGTTCGGGTATAATTATCTTGTTCACAACCTTCGGGCCATGACCGTGCAACTGGACAATTTCGCCCAGGACCTTGCCTCCCGCATGGAGGCCGAATACCTGGAGGAAAAATAGCAGGGCACATATGCGGCGTTTCTCACAAAGACAGTCGCTGGTCACGCTGAGTGAAATCAACATCACTCCGCTGCTCGACCTTGCCTTTGTGTTGCTCATCATCTTCGTCATCACCACGCCTCTCCTCGAAAAAAGCATCCGGCTCAACCTCCCGGAAGGCGGTCGTACCGAGCCGCAACGCCCCAACCGCGACGACATCCAGACCGTCGAAATTTCCCCCACCGGTCAATACCGCCTGCGCGGGCGGCCCATGACCCTCCCGCAAATTGAAGTCGAGCTTGTTCGCGCCTTTCGCTCCAACCCCAACACCATTGTGTACGTCCGCGCCGACCAGGATGGACCGTACAAATACGTTGCCGCCCTCATTGATTTGTGCGAGCGCCGCGGCATCACACGCTTGAGCCTCCGCACGCAGGGCGAACCTCGTTGACATGGAACCCCTCCAGAAAAAATGTCTGTTTATCAGCGCCGCCGCCCATGCGGTCCTGCTGGGGGTTCTGCTGGTGGGATCGGCTTTCCTCAAGCCGCCTCCGCCGCGCGAAATTATTCCGATTAAATATTTCAGCGGGCGGCTGGTGGACAGCGTCCTCAACGGCGGCGGTGGCGCCCCGCAGATGGTCCGCATTCCCAATCCAACACCCTCTCCGGCACCGCCGGCGCCGCAGCCGCGTGAAACACCGTCCCCCACGCCACCACAACCGACACCGCCCCAGCCCACTCCGCCCAAGGCCAATCCCACTCCCACCACGCCGCGCGTCGAGGCTCAACCTAAAACCACGGCCAAAAACACCACACCCACCACCACCTCGAAGAATCCGCGCATCAACACAACTTTGACGACAAGAAAGAGCACTGCAAATACCTCCACGGAAAAAGCAACTCCCTCTGCTTCCACCCGCAGCAGCGCCAACCCTTCTGCCCAAAAATTGCAGGCCCTGGAACGCACCATGCAATCCCTTAACCAGGGGTTGACCTCCGGCGGCCTGACCATCAGCGATGTTGTAGGCTCCGGCGTCGGCGGGGGGGCCGGTGCCGTTAATTACAGCCAGGCCGTGCTCGGCGCGTATGATGACGCATGGCGACCGCCTGCTGAACTTGAGGAAGATGCCGCTGTTGCCGTCGCCCGCATTGTCGTCCATCGCACCGGCCGCATCGTGGATGCGCGCATCATCAAACGCTCCGGCAACCATCTTATGGACCTTTCGGTCCAAAACGCCCTTGAAGCCGTCAAGGAATTGCCACCCTTCCCCGAGGGCGCGCGAGATTTGGAACGTACCTTCAAAATTGAATTCAATCTTAAAGTCAAACGAGGTCTAGGATGAAGTCTTTCAACATTTCACGCCGGCGCATGGCCCGAAATCTCGGCCTCGGTGCCGCCGCTTTGTGTCTTTTAGGCCGGTCCCTTTCCGCTCAGAATGGTGAGGAAACTCTGGTCATCCCCAAGGAAGCCAACCCCGCCTCCGTCATTCCCGTGGCTGTGACTGGTTTCTCGGGGGAAGTTGATCAAGTGGTGCGATTTGACCTGGAGGTGCTCGGCTGCGAAATCGTCCCGCCCGACCGCGCTGTCTATCTGGTTCAAGGCTCCAATCAAGGCAACGTCCAAGGTGCGCTCCTCGACGCCCGGACCAAAAACTCCCTGCTCGCCAAAGCTTACACGGGTGGCACGCTGCGGGCACAAGCCCACGCCTTTGCCAACGATGTCATCCTTTCGTTGCGCGGTACCAAACCGATCTTTCACACCCAAATCGCTTTCAAGGCCGATCGCGGTAACAGCAGGGAAATCTACGTGTCCGATTTCGACGGCCATAACCCCGTGGCCATCACGCGGGACAACTCGATTGTTGCGGCTCCTTGTTGGCGGCCAGGAACGCGCATTCTCTACTACAACTCATACAAAGAGGGTTTCCCGGCCATTTACATGCACGACCTTAACGCGGGTATCCGCAAGCCCGTAGCTCGCCACCCGGGCTCCAACATCAGCCCCGCTGTCGCACCGGATGGAAAACTTGCTTTGATTCTGAGCAAAGGCGGCAACCCCAACCTTTACGTTGCCGATGCTGATGGCCAAAACCCGCGCCGCTTGACCAACAGCCGAGAGGGCGAATCCTCCCCCTGCTGGTCGCCTGACGGAAAAAAAATCTGCTACGCCTCACGTCAGGAGGGCGGTCGTGGGCTCTACGTTGTGGACGTTGCCAGCGGCCAGATACGCCGGTTGCGCACCGCGTTGGTGAACAATGCAACCGAACCTGATTGGTCGCCCGACGGCAAATGGATTGCCTTTACCACCCAAACCGGCCCCAACAGTTTTGAAGTCTGTGTCATCCCGGCCGAAGGCGGCGAAGCCATCCGCCTGGCTCCGGGCGAAGACCCCTCATGGGCGCCGAACTCCCGCACCCTGGCCATCGCCCGCCGCACCGCCAACGGCAACCGCGTGCTGTCTTTGCTTGACGTACCAACCAAACGGGTCAAGGATGCCCACCAAGTCGGCGGCAGCGCCTCCCAACCCAGTTGGGCACGTTGACCCCGCAACGTTGATGTGAACACCATGAACCGTCTCACCGCCTCATTTTGGTTCAGTCTGGGCTTGGCCGTAATCGTGTTGCTCTGCGACGGCTGCCGCCGCAGACCAACCGCTCTTACTTACATCCCGGGGCACAGCCGCAGCGTCACCAATGAAATGGCCGGCCTCATGGATGACGGCACGCGTATTCCTCAACCCCCTGGCACCGGTGCCAACGATCTCACCCGCGGCCGCACCGACACCGGCCCCATCCCCCTTCCGGACCGCGCCCTGCGCGAAAACATGAACGAAGACCGCGAATACTTCAAAAATCAGACTGTCTATTTTGATTTTGACAAGGCCGCCGTCCGCGCCAGTGAACGCCATAAAGTCCAGGCCGTTGCTGACGCCCTCAAGAAACGTCCCGAGGCCTCCGTCGAAGTCGAAGGCCATTGCGACGAGCGCGGCACCGAGGAATACAACCGCTCCTTGGGCGAACGCCGTGCCCTCTCCATTCGCGAGTACCTGGTTCTCCTCGGCATCTCCAGCGAACGCATCTTCACCGTCAGTTTCGGCGAAGACAAACCGGCCGTCCCCGGCCACAACGAAGCGGCTTGGTCCAAGAACCGCCGCGGCGAATTTATTTTGTTAACCCCTAAACCTTGACCTTGCACAACAAGCACCACACCATTCCGTCCACCATGAAAAAACAACTCTTCTGCCTGTTCACCGTCGCACTCGCTGCCACCCTCTGCTTCTCCACCGGTTGCACAAAGAAAGGCAACAAACCGGTAACCAGCCTGCCGGCTAAATCTGGTACTGGCACCGGTACCGGCACATCCGGCACCGGCACCGAACAAGTCACCAGCCTGCCCGGTGGCAATCAAACCCCCGGCAGCACCAGCCTGCCCGGTAATCCGTTTGAGCAGCCATCACGCGCGGGCCTCGAAGGCATGACGCCCGACCGCGAAGCCCTCAAAAATTACACCGTCTATTTCGAGTTTGACCGCTCTGCTGTTCGCCAGAGCGAACAACCCAAGGTTCAACAAGTCGCCAACGTCCTCAAAGCACAGCCCGACACCAAACTCCAAATCGAGGGCCATTGCGACGAGCGCGGCACAGAAGAATACAACCGCTCTCTCGGAGAACGTCGTGCCCTCGCGCTGCGCGAATTCCTTATCAACCTCGGCATTGACGGCAACCGCATCTACACCGTCAGCTTCGGCGAAGACAAACCCGCCGTCCAAGGCCACAACGAAGAGGCTTGGTCCAAGAACCGCCGCGGGGAATTCATCCTCTATCGCAAACCCTGACCCTCTTTTTTAACAGGGATAAACCTTCAAGGTCGCTGGGAAGCCCGCCTTCCCGTCGTGCCCGCCAGCCCAGACCGCTTGGCGCAGGCTGAAGGGCATTTTACCTTTAACAAGCGCCCCGGTTTTTTTACGAAAAATTAATTTTTGGACCATTCTAGCTCGTTATTTACTATATCTTGTAGCTCTACCAATATTCAGACACAATATATGGGACCCATACCACCTTTATCCCAACTACTAACGAATTACTAATTGAAAACAAATTAGTAGTATGTTAGTAGTTCATTGTGCGAAAATCTGAAACACCGCCAACAATTGAAAGTTTAGTAAGTAAGGTTATAACCTCTGAAAAGTTAGTTCGAATCCTTTACACTGTCACCACTCCCACAACCCAAGACCATTATTTCCATTGGGACGAACTGAAATACCGTCAACCACCTGCCGGACTGACCTTGGAAGAGTGGTGGTTCGGCCTAAAGTTGCAACGTCAAGCCGCAAGCCGTCTCATACCGTTAACAGATAAAAACGGCAAGCCCTTCCGATACTGCGTTCCTGATGTAGTCACAAACCTCCTTCACCAAATAGACCGGACTGGAGGGAGCTCTGTTCAAATCCCCGAACCGATTATCAATCCTGAACAGCGAGACCATTATGTCGTGCGGTCATTGATGGAGGAGGCCATAACATCCAGTCAGCTTGAAGGTGCCGCCACCACTCGTGAAGTGGCAAAAAAAATGTTGGCGGAAGGACGCGAGCCCACGGATCGAAGTGAGCGCATGATTTTGAACAATTACCTCACCATGCGCCACCTTTCGGAACTGAAAAACTTCGAGCTCTCCCCTGACTTGGTGTTTCAGATTCACCGGGAAATTTCAAAGGATGCCTTGGATATTCCCGATGGTGTAGGCCGTTTCCGGCGGGAAGATGAAAAAATCGATGTTTCAGATATTGAAGGCACCGTCTTCCACGTCCCGCCCCCCGCTGCCGAGTTGCCAGCGCGGTTGCAGGCCATGTGTGATTTTGCCAATGAGAAAACCCCCGATTATTTCATTCACCCGGTGCTGCGTGGGATCATTCTACATTTTTGGTTGGCTTACGATCATCCTTTCGTGGATGGCAATGGTCGGACTGCGCGCGCTCTTTTTTACTGGTATATGCTGCGCTCCGGATATTGGCTTTTTGAATTTATTTCGATTTCCCAATTCCTGCGCAAAGCCCCCGTCCAATACGGGTTGGCTTTTCTGCACACTGAAACTGATGATAATGATTTGACCTACTTTATCATACATCAAGCCGAAGTCATCCGCAAAGCGTTGAAGGAACTTCATGAATACGTGGAGCGAAAAGCAGCCGAGACACGTGCATGCTTGCATGCCTTGCAGTATCACCCCCAACTCAACCACCGTCAGCAAGCCCTCCTTGCCCACGCCATTCGGCACCCGGGATACGCTTACAGCATTGCTGGTCACCGCACGCGACATAATATCGTTTATCAAACGGCGCGAACTGATTTATTGGAATTGGTCCGTTTGAATTTGCTCGAGCAAAGGAAATCAGGCCGGGCTCTGATATTCATTGCGCCGAAGGATTTGGAATCAAGGCTCCGGCCTGCTGAGCAAAAATCTTGATATCACCATTGCCCGAGGAGTGACGGAACGAATTTTACCCCCTCTCAGAAGAGGTCACATCACCATTGCCAAGGGGCGGATGTGGTGCCATTCTTGCATCGAGGTGCATTGCTTATGAAAACCTCTTTGTTCATGCGCCGGATTTCCCTGGCGCTGGTGCTGACTGGTATCTTGGCCACTGTGTCCGGCGTCACGGGCGCCGGCGCGCCCAAGGCGGACTCGAAAACCAAAGACCGTACCCCCCAAGACGAGCGCACCGTTGTCGTGGACGGGGTGAAGTACGCTGTTCCCGCCGAGCCACGGGAGGGCAGCGCCAATGCATTGTTACTGAAAAAATTTGATTTGAACGGCGACGGCCGCATTGATGACGCCGAAATTGCCGCCGCTCAGGCTGCGGCCACCAATCGCATGCAGGCTTTTCCCAAGGCCAATGACGAGCGCCGGCTCACCACCAAAGATTTGTACGAAGGCGGCGATCCCGCCCGCCGTCGGGCCACTTCTAAAATTGGCTCGGACGACTTGCTTCGCCAATACGATCTCAATAACGACGGAAAGCTCGACGCTGCTGAATTTCAAAAGCTCAAGGACGACTTGGCCAAAGGCGGCAGCCACCGCGAGTTGCGCCCCTCGACACCGCCTCCACCGCCGCCCAAACCGGCACCGGTGCAGAAACCATCCCTTCGTTAACCAGCGCCCCGAATTTTTACCGTGATTAACACCGTTACCCGACTGGCCGATCAACTGCTCGCCTCCTATCAACAACAAGGCGGCATCAACCACGTAGATGGCAAAAACCTGCCCTCCCAAAATGTGGTCGTGGCCTTGACCTCCGACCTATTGCGCCTCTTATTCCCCGGTTTTTTTGACGAAAAACCGCTGCATTCCTCGGAACTTCAATGGGAAACCACCGAGCGCGTGCACAAGGTCCTCACCCGCTTGGAGGAGGAAATCTACAAGAGCCTTGAGTACAAACCGCCCGAAGGGGCCAGGAAAAAAGAGCTTCGTCCCCTGGCCCGCCAGTATGCGGAGGAACTGCTGGCCGGCATTCCCAGCTTGCGGGAAATACTTCAAACCGATGTTGAAGCGGCGTACAACGGTGATCCTGCCGCGCTGAGCCGGGAAGAAGTGATTGTGGCCTATCCGTTTGTTGAAGCCATCGCCGTTCACCGTCTGGCTCATGAATTGTACCGCCGCCACATTCCTTTGATTCCCCGCATCATGTCCGAATGGGCACACAGCCGCACCGGCATGGACATCCACCCGGGCGCCAGCATCGGCTCACACTTTTTCGTGGACCATTGCACCGGCACGGTCATCGGCGAAACCAGCGTGCTTGGCAACCACGTCAAACTTTATCAAGGCGTGGCCTTGATTGCGCGCTCCCTCTCCGGCGGCCAGCAACTGCGCGGTGTCAAACGTCATCCCACCTTGCAGGACCGGGTAACTGTCTATGCAGGCGCCACCATAATGGGCGGCGATACCGTTGTGGGCGAAGGGAGCACCATCGGTGCCAACGTTTTCCTCAGCCACAGCGTGCCACCGCGCTCGCTGGTGGTGATGGAGGATGTTAAAATCAAAGTCCTCAACAAGGAAGCACGCAAGCCGGTGGATTTCCAAATCTGAACCCGGCGCTTTTTTTGCAGCTCCCCGTCCTTCACTGGACACCTGACAGGTGGCCCGCTAATTTAGCCTCATGCAATTGGAAGACCATGCAGGCGATGTCATCCGCAAGGCGCGCGAAATGGCCGGTGTCAGTCCATCCACCGCAGCCCAAGCGCTTGGCATCACCGCCGAAGAACTCCAAAAACTTGAAGCCGACGGCGATTGTGGAAAAAAACTCGACTTCACCACCTTGGGCCGTTTGCTTGGATTGGATGGCACGCGACTGGCCCGCCTGGCTGCAGGTTGGCTGCCTGCCCAACCGGATTTGAGCCAGTGGCAACAACTCCGGCGCATCTCCTCCGGCGGCTCTTCTGCGGTGCACTGCTACATGGTTTGGGATGAAGCCACACGCGACGCCGCGCTTTTCGACACCGGTTATGACGCCGCGCCCATTGTTGAACTAATCCAATCCGAGGGACTGACCCTGCGCCACATCTTCATCACGCATTCGCATCATGACCACGTGGCGGCCCTGCCGGAATTGCGTGAACGTTTCCCACGCGCCTTGCTCCACACCAGCGCACCCGATGCTCTGCCGCAACATCGCAACCGTCCCCAAGATTGCGTTCATGTCGGAAACCTGCGCGTGACTCACCGTCCCACTCCCGGGCACGCGGCCGATGGCGTCACTTACATCGTCGGCAACTGGCCGGAGGACGCACCTTTCGTCGCCATGGTTGGCGATGCCATTTTCGCCGGCAGCATGGGCCGGGCCGGACAAAACGGCGAACTCGCCAAAACCAAGGTCCGCGAACAAATCCTTACCTTACCTCCGGACACTCTTTTGTGTCCCGGACACGGCCCCTTGACCACGGTGGCGGAGGAAAAACTCAACAATCCTTTTTTCCCCTGACGCCCGCATTTTATCAGGCGCGGCTTTGGGCTGTTTCCTCGCCATAGGGAAATTCTTCAAGCCGGTCTTTTCTTTTCAAGCGGTTTGCTGATACCTTCGCGCCGGTGGTTGTGGCAGAGCACAAACAAACAACCAAAGTCGCCCTGGTAACCGGCGCCGCCGGTGGCTTGGGTCAGGCCTTGGTGAACGAATTGTTGGCCCAAGGCTGGTGTGTGGCGGCTGGCTGGCATCGCGCTCATGATTTTTCGCCAAACGAGGCTTTATTGCCCATTTCGCTGGACGTCACTTCCGCACAGAGTGTGCAGGCGGCAATTGAGCAGGTGACTGCCCGCTGGCAACGGCTGGATTTGTTCATTCACTGCGCCGGCAACACCCGCGACACCCTGCTGGCGCAGATGAAGGAAGAGGATTGGGACGCGGTGATGGGGGTGCATTTGAAAGGGGCCTTTTTATGTTGCCGCGCCGTCATGCCCGCGATGATGAAGCAGCAGTCAGGGCACATCATTCTCGTCAGCAGCCATGCCGGTCGCGCCGGAGCACGCGGTCAGACTAATTACGCCGCAGCCAAGGCCGCGTTGCTGGGCTTGACCGTGAGCCTGGCTCGTGAGGGGGCCCCCGCTAATGTTCGCGTCAACGCCATCCTCCCCGGCGTGCTGCCCAGCGCCATGACCCGAAGCCTCAGCGCCGAACAATTGGCGGCGTTGAGGGAGACCAACCTGCTGCGTCGGTTGAATGATGCCGGGGAAGTGGCGCGCTTTGTGGTGTTTCTCGCCGGCACTCAAAACATTTCGGGTCAAATTTTTCAACTGGACAGCCGCATCAATCCGTGGACTTGATGGTGTAGTGTTGTCTGCGTTGACCTCATGAAAGCCCTCGCATTGACGGCCCTGCGCCGCTTGGAATGGATCGAGCTCCCTTCGCCCACCTTGAGCTCGCCTCACGATGTCCTCCTGCAAGTGCGCTGTGTGGGCATTTGCGGCTCTGACATGCATTACTACGAGACCGGTCGCATTGCTTCGCGCCAGGTGCAATTCCCTTTTGTCCTGGGGCATGAGTGCTCCGCCGTGGTGCTGGCTGCAGGCGCCGCGGTGCGCCGCGTCAAATCAGGCGATGAAGTCGCCGTGGACCCCGCCATGAGCTGCGGGACTTGTGACCAGTGCCGCAGTGGACGCCCCCACACCTGCCGCTACTTGCGCTTTCTGGGATGCCCGGGCGAAGCGGCTGGTTGTTTGAGCGAGTTTATCGTGATGCCCGAATCCAGTTTGTACCGCACGTATCGCCGTCTGAATCTTGTGCAGGCTGCGCTCTGCGAGCCGTTGTCCATCGCAGTGTATGCCGTGCGTCTGGCGCGGTTGCAAACCGGCATGAAGGTGGGCATTCTGGGGGCTGGTCCCATCGGCCTCTGCGTCATGTTGGCGGCGCGCCACGCTGGCGCTGCCGGGCTCTGGATGACGGACCGTCTGGATTATCGCGTTGCTTTTGCGCGCCAGCATGGTGCGGACTGGGCCGGAAATCCCGACAGCGAAAATGTGGTGGAAACCATTCTCGACGCCGTGCCGGAAGGGTTGGATGTCGTCTTTGAATGCGCCGGACAACAAGACGCACTGGACCAGGCGGTGGCGCTCCTCAAACCGGGTGGCACCCTGGCCATCGTGGGCATCCCGCGCGAGGACCGCGTGAGCTTTCACATTGATTCGCTGCGGCGGAAGGAAATCACCATCGTCAACGTCCGGCGTCAAAATCAGTGTGTGCAGCCAGCGCTTGACCTTGTCGCCCAAGGCGCCATTCAGCCGGATTTCCTGGTCACCCACTCCATTGGGCCGGACCAGGCCTCTGCCGCCTTTGAGATGGTGGCCGGATACCGGGATGGTGTCATCAAGGCGATGATTGAGTTTTAATCTTCTGAAGTGGATGTTTCCAACGGCGGCAACAGTCCCGCCGCCTGCAAACGTTGAATTTCCTCCCTGAACCCCTCGCGCCATGATGGATAAGAAGGTGCCCATCCCAACTCAGTTTTCAACCGGCGATTGCTTACGCGCTTATTGGTCAATGCCCGTTTGCGCGGTGCGGACGTTTCATGCACGGCCTCCGGCGGCAGTGGGCGTTTGAGCAGGTGCGCCAACCCTTGATAAAGCTCACGCAGCGGCACAGGCTCATTGTCCACAACATTGTAGATGCGGGCGCCAGCAGCTTTGGGCTGCTCCAACACCTTGAGGATGGCCTGCACTACATCTTGCCGGTGAATCATGTTGAGAAAACGGCCGTCTCCCTCACCCAACCGGGCGCTGCCGCTGAGAAATTGATTTAACCAGTAGCACCGCCCCGGCCCGTATATCCCCGCCAGGCGTAATATTCTGACAGGCAATCCGTCGTCTGAAGCGTCAAGCCAGAGCCGCTCAGTGGCAACAAGGATGCGGCCTGTTTCACTATTGGGTTCGGTGGGGCTGTCCTCTGTCACCCACTCGCCAGTGGTTTGTCCATAAACACTCGTGCTGCTCAAGTGGATGTGCAGGCGAGGGGGCTGCGCGCTAAAAACTTCCCGCAAATACCGCCCTGCTTCCAAAAACACCCGCTGGTACACTTCGACACCACCCCGGCTTGAAGAGACACAATTGACGACAGCATCCCAGGCACCGGCAAGTTGGTGGACGGCCTCTTTTTGCGTGATGTCCACCGTAAACCAATGCGCTTTTGAAAGGCTTGGTGGCGGTGTCTCCGTGGTTGAGCGGCGCACGGCATAAACCTCTGCTCCGCACGCCAGCAGTTGTTCTGCAAGCGCACTGCCCACGTAACCGCAACCGATAATCAAAATGCGCATGAATCCCACCGGCGTTGACCAACCATGAGTGCAGTTGCCAGCACATCCTCAAACTAATTCAGCACCATGGACAAGCCCAAGGCCAAGGTTGCGGAATCCATTTCCAACTTTCAAGCGGGAAGGGGCATGGCCGAAATTTGCTTGGGCGGACGTCCCCGAAAAAAAAGCGGACGCCGGGAGGGGCGGCGTCCGCTGTAGGGGACTGTTGATGTTTTTGGGGCTAGAAGCTGAAGAATTTCTCCGGCACCACCACGATGTCCTTGCCCTGCAGGATGACATCGGCCCGTTGGCCGGCCTGCAGTTGCTTGATGTTCACCGGGATTTTCACTTTCTCACCGCTTCCGCGGTCACGCAACACGTAAACACCGCTGAGCTTGGCGAAACGTGAGAAGCCACCGCAGCGCAGGATGGCGGCGTAGGCGGTCAATTCTTCATCGGGACTGAGCCGCAACACACCCGGGCTGCGGACGTTGCCGGTTACATAAATCACAGGCGCGAAGGCCGGCACCACAATCACATCGCCGGGAGCCAAGGCCAGGTCGGATTGCAGGCCGTTGCCGTCCAGGATTGCCTGCACGTTGACTTCTTCCACCAAGGCGTTGCCGCCTTCCAGGCGCAGAAGCTTCACGCGGGTCAAATCGGCCGAGGGCGTCAAACCACCGGCGCGCAAAATGGTGGTCACCAAGGTGGGTTGAATGCCCTTGGGCGTGCGCAGCGGTCCGGTGGTGCGGAATTCACCGGCCAGATAAATCACATCCGATTCCTCCTCGCCATAAATGCCGGACGAAATCTCCAGCATTACAGTGGCATTGCGCAACTGGGTCTTTTCGAGCTCGGCCTTGATGGCGGCGGCAGCGCCGTCGAAATCCTTGCCGATGACCGAAACGCGGCCTACGCGCGGGAGGACCAGGTAGCCGCCTTCACGCACCTGATAAAGGCCGTTGAAGGACTCGTCCTCCAACACAAACAACTGCACCACCTGGCCTGGGAGCAAAATCTTCTCCTTCAGGCTGGCCTGGTAGCTTTCCTGGAGCGCCTTCACCGCGGCGGCCAATTCGGCTTCGGTCTTGTTCAATTCGTCTTCCACGACGCGGTAACGGCCCTGGTAGTACTCGACATCCTTTTTGACGCTGTCGAGCAGCTCCTTGTCCACCGGGGTCATTTTCTGAATCATCTCCGCGTCCTTGGTGGCGCGCTCCAACCGTGACTTGTAATAGTTCATGTCACGGGTCAAATCGCTCTTCCTGCGCTGGAGCTGTTCGACGGTGCGTTGCGCTTCGCCTTGGCGGCCTGCAAGGTTGCGCATCACCTGGTCGGCCCGGTTGCGGTCCTCCAAGTCCCGGCGGAACTTTTCGATTTTCTCAGTATCGGTTTGACCGAAGACCGACAACGAGCTGATCCAACCGGCAAACGCCAGTGCGCCAACAATGGATAATGTGGTAGCTTTCATGACTTTAGTGATTTCCGTTCCGCAAAAACTGCTCGTTCAGTTGTTCACGTTGCCAGCGATGGCCCAACCCTAGCGCATGGCCATCCACAAAGCAACCCAAAATTGTTCCAAATGTAAAGTTAAATTTTTGCCTTAAAACGACTTCCGCAAAGTCAAAATCAACAAATTTTCCTGCCAGCCATTCGGGCCGGTGGTCAGGGCGGAGTTCTGGTACTGATGCATCAGCATGGCATCCACGGTGTCGGTCGCTTTCAGGTAAAGCTCGTTGCGCAGGGTCAGCGCGTCATACTCGTAAGTACCGTGGTCCATCAACCGGTAGTAGGCCCCGCTTCGCAATCCGAGCCGCGTGCTCATGCTGTACATGAAGCGCACGCCGGCCTGCCACTCGGTGTATTTCGGCACCGTCGGCAAATCCACCGGATCATATTCTGAGTACTCACCCACCAACTCCATCCGCAAATCCGGCCCCAGCGTTTTGCGGAAGAAATATCCAATGGAGGTCCGCACGCTTTCCAAAGGCCAGGTGACGCTGCGCTGATAATAGAAACGCTGGGACATGGTGGGCGAGATGGCGTGTTCCAAATTCAAGGTCCACAACAGAGCCTCCCGCCGATTGTTGTCCGCCCAATAATAACCCACTTCCCCCAAAAGACTCAGATAATCGGTGATGGGGCCGCTGAACCCGCCGCGCAACGTGTGACTGAATCCATCCTGCCGGTCATGGTGGGTGGCCGAATAATGCAAGTGCGGTTTGAACCGCATGTTTTCACGTTCGTTGTCCAACGCCGCGTAGTAGCGCTCTCCGGAGCGCGGCACTTCATTGGGCAGACCGTCGCTCCAGATGTCATATCGCGCCGCACCGGCTGAGAAACGGGTTTCTGTGGGCAGTAAATGGCTGACATGAGCCCCGGCTGTGTTGCGGAAAACGAAATAATCAAACAACCGGTTGAAGGTATCTGCCCGTTCCTTGATGTTGCGGTCTATGATGCGATACGAATAACGGCCGATGGTGTCCGCCGCGTCATAGTCTGTGTCAAACAAATCAAACGCCCCACCCCAAATGTAACTGGGGGTGTACACGCTGAAATTGTCGTACAGATGCACGTCCCAGTTGCCAATGGGGAAAGTGTAGCTCAGTTGTGCCAGCCCGCGCGGCGTGGCATTGAAGGCAAACATTTCCATCGGGTCAATGAACCCGATTTTGTTTTCAAAAGGCAGATACACCATTTGCAGCCCCACCGCCAGCCGCAACCGCTCGGTGGCCTGAAACATGGCGGCAAAGCTCCAACCAATCATGCTGATGAAACCGCTCTCGGTGGCCGGGTCTGAACGTGTGGCATTGTCCGAATACAACAGGCTTCCGGACAAGGTGCGAAAATCGAGGTAGAAATTGCCCAGCTTCAGTTCGGCATCCTCGGGTCGAAACGCCCATTCAACCAACGGAATGCCCCAAGTGAAACCGGGGGGAGTGGCCACGCGGACGGTGCCTTCGCCTTCATATACTTTGACGGGCCGCACCACTCCGCGGTTGATCGTGCGGAACATGCTGTCATACGCCGCGCGGACTTCTTGAATGGGATTGGGCTCCACCGTGCCCATGCCACCGGCGCCGCCCGGCTCGCCGGCTTCGCCGATAATCGTGTAACCACGCGCCGTGCCTGCTGTATCCAGCGGGTTGCTACGCCGCTCGGCGCCCACGGGCGTTTGGGCCGAAACCCAGCCGGTCAAACCCAAAACACAAGCACACAACAGGCTTGCCCTTTTGCAAAAAACTGGCTGCGTGTTTGGTTTTACAGGCATTTTACACCGAAATTACCATGCTTGCCCTATTCCCGGCCTCGACTATGAGTCGTTGATTTTCCATTTGCGGGTCGTGCCCGACGGGAAAATTCCCGCCCTCAACGTTTCACCGCACGCCCCATTCCATACTTCATGCTGCTTGAGTTTCGCCTTGTATATGCCTTTCCAAGTCCTTGATGTCCAGAAAAAAATGCAATTTTTCCCTCTGTACGGCGCATTGCATTTCCAGTCAAAAGGAGGCGTTACGGATTCATCTTGGTAAAATCAATTAAACTCGCTAAGGTAGCATCATGAAACGCACTTTATCCGTACAATGGCTGCGGTCTGACGTGGCATGGCAGGCATTCAAGTTTTTTGCCTGGTTGGGAAGTCTGGTGCTGTTGGCCGTAAGTGTCGGCTGTCAAAGCGGCGGAGGCCGCACATGTGCTTGCAAGACAGGAGGCGCCTCCGGCGCTGCTTGCGGCACTTTCCCTTCTCAACAAACCGCGGCTGCTGGGGCGGTTGCCACCAATGCTCCTGCAGCTCAGGAGGAAGACGTCATAGAAGGGGACCTCATTTTTGACGGAAAATCGCTCAAAGGCTGGAAAATTACCGACTTTGCCGGGCATGGGGAGGTGGAGGTTAAGGACGGCAAAATCATCTTGGGCGAAGGCGTCATGACCGGCGTCAATTACACCAATGAAATCCCGCGTATGAACTACGAGGTGACGTGGGAAGGATGCCGCGTGATGGGCAGCGACTTTTTTGCCAGCCTGACGTTTCCTGTGGGGGACACGCATTGCACCCTGATCACCGGCGGTTGGGGGGGCGGGGTGGTGGGTATTTCGAGCATTGACAATATGGACGCTTCGGAAAACGAAACCACCCAGTTTATCCCGTTTGAAAACGGGCGCTGGTATCGGTTTCGCGTCCGGGTGACCCCCGATAAAATTGAGGCGTGGGTGGACAACAAGCAGGTGGTGAACGTCAACACCAAAGGAAAGAAGATTGACGTGCGCCCCGGAGAAATCGAGGAGTCGCGACCCTTTGGTTTTGCTGCGTGGTCCTGCACCGGCGCCATCAAAAATGTCCGCATACGCCGGTTGGATTGACAGGTGGAAAAGTCTGTATGCCCCGGCAGGCCGGCGGGCCGGCGGATGTAAAAAACAAACGTTCCATCATTGTTACGAGCTTGCCTCAATGTGGTGGGGACGCCTATAACCAAGCCCGTGCCGGATTCATTTGCATCACCCATCAATGCCAGCACTCGCTATTGCGCCGTGCTGGGCTGGCCGGTGCGGCACAGCGCCTCGCCGGCTTTTCAAAACGCGGGTTTCGCCGCGCTGGGTTTGAATTGGCGTTATCTGGCCTTTGCAGTGCGACCGGAGCATTTGGCCGAGGTCATTGCCGGAGCCCGCCGGATGCAATTCATTGGCTTAAACCTCACCGTTCCCCACAAACTGCTGGCCTGCCAGATGGTGGACGTGTTGGATGAATCCGCCCGGCGGCATGGAGCGGTGAACACCATCCGGTTTGAAGCACAGGATGCCGCCGGTCAATGGCGGCCTTTGGGTGAATTCGAGGGCGAGGCTCCGGGGGAAATCCGCGCTCACGGTTTTAATACTGACGCCGAAGGGTTGAAGCGTGCCCTGGCCGAGGACTTGGATTTCCAGCCGCGCGGGGCCACGGTGCTTCTTTTGGGTGTTGGCGGCGCCGGGCAGGTTGCTGCCCTTAAACTCGCTGAAGAAGGCGTGGGCGTCCTGTATATCATCAATCGCACCTTCAGCAAGGCGGAGGAGGTGGCACGGCGCATCCGCGAGGTCCATCCGCAAGTGCAGGTACACCTCGGTTATCCAAACGGGGCGGTGGATTTGGTGCTCAACGCCACTTCGCTGGGCTTGGGGCCCGCCGATCCTTTGCCTTTGGACACGACGCAATTTCCCCTTCATCGGGCGCGGCTGGTTTATGACATGATTTACCGTCCGGCGGAGACCCCGCTGTTGCGGGCGGCGCGGGCGGCGGGTTGCCGGGCTGCCAACGGACTGAGCATGCTTCTGCATCAAGGAATCGGTGCGCTGGAAATCTGGTGCGGACGGCAGGCGCCGGTGGAGGTTATGCGGCGGGCGTTGCAGGAGCATGTATATGGCCATGTTTGACCCCGAGGTCTGGGCGCAAACGCCCCCGTTCATCTGGTCGTGTGCCTTCTTTGTGTTTGGCACGGCGGTGGGGAGTTTTTTGAATGTCATCATCCATCGTCTGCCGCGGGGTGAAAGCATCGTTTCCCCTCCTTCACATTGCCCGCACTGCCAGTACGCCATTCCGTGGTATCTGAACATTCCGCTGGTGACCTGGCTTTGGTTGCGCGGGCGTTGCGCCAACTGCCGTGCCCCCATTTCCCCCCGTTATTTCCTTGTGGAGCTGCTGACCGGCCTGTTGTTTCTAGGGGCGTGGTGGCGGCAGGGGCCGGAGCATCCGGGGGTGGCGCTCATCTTGTGTTTGCTTCTGGCTGGTTTGGTGGCGGCCACGTTTATTGACTTTGAGCATTTCATCATTCCCGAGAGCATTACTTTTGGGGGGATGGCCGCCGGCGTGGTGTTGTCGCCGCTGGTGCCGGCGTTGCACGGCAAAGACAGCGCAGCCGACGCCCTGCTGGCATCGCTGTTGGGCTTGGGCACCGGCTGCGGTCTGGTGTATGCCATTCTGCGCGGGGGCAAGCTGTTGTTTGGGCGCAAGAAGCAGAAGCTGCCTCCGGACACCACGATCGTTTTTGGCGAGGAATCTTTGAAGTTGCCCGACGAGGAAATCCCTTATGGGGAAATGCTGTACCGGGATTCGGATTACATTGAGGTCATGGCCAAGAAAGCCGTCCTGGGGGAGCAGGTTTTTGAAAATGTACGGGTGCGATTGTACAAGGACCGGCTCGAAATTGGCGACCAGGCGATGGACCCGGGCCCTGTTCAACGGTTGGAGGTGGTGACCGACGGCATCCTTATCCCGCAGGAAGCGATGGGATTGGGGGACGTATTTTTTATGGGGGCCATTGGGGCGTTCATCGGATGGAAGGGCGTGGTGTTCACCCTTTTGGGCAGCTCCATTGTTGGAGCGGCGGCGGGAATGGTTTTGATCGCCCTGCGGCGGCTGGAATGGTCGCGCTGGATTCCTTACGGCCCCTACATCGCTTTGGCGGCTGCGGTTTGGGTGTTTCGAGGGCCGGAGTTGGTGCAGGCGCTGTTGGGAGTGGGGATGGGCAGCGCCGGCGGTTGAAATGCCGCCCTCAGCGTATCAGGCTGCGGGCTTGCAGGAATTGCTCGATGTACTTGCCCACCAAATCGGCTTCCAGATTCACCAAATCGCCCACTTTGCGCTGGCGCAGAGCGGTGACTTCAAAAGTGTGGGGAATAATCCAGATGCGGAAGCCGTCGGGGTTCACTCCTGCCACCGTCAGGCTAATGCCGTCCACGGCCACACTGCCTTTGAAGACGATGTAACGCTGGACCTCCGGCGGGGCTTGGATGTCCAAAACGTGGTCCTGTCCGGCCCGTTCCCAACGCACAATGCGGCCCACGCCATCAATGTGGCCGGTAACAAAATGCCCGCCCAACCGCCCATTGGCAGGCAGGGAGCGCTCCAGATTGACCAGCGCGCCAGTGGCGGCTGCGGAGAAACTGGTCCGCTGCCAGGTCTCCACCAACAAATCAAACTCCAAAACCCGGCTGGCGCCACGGCCGCCAGTTTTGACGACGGTGAGGCAACAGCCGTTGACGGCCACGCTGTCGCCCACTTTTACGCCTGTGGCCAGGCGGCCTGCGCGGACAACCAAGCGGATGGCTTTGGAACCTTGACGGATGCGTTGGATGACACCCGTCCCTTCAACGATACCGGTAAACATAATTTTTAGAGCGAACTTGGGACCTTTATGCAGGCCGTGTTGGCGGCGTGGCGCCACGCCCCCCGAGGCGTCCCTGCAAGTAGAAGGTCTTGATGTCGCCGCAACGTTTGATGCTCACCGGCTCGGCGGGTGTCAACTGATATTTTTCTCTGAGCAGATCTGCGGTGGCCTCCGCCACGCGAATGGTCCCGGGCGGGCATTGCGTTTCCAGGGCCGAGGCAATGCGCACGGTGTCGCCCCAAATGTCGTAAATGAACTTGCGGCGACCGATGACTCCGCCAATGACCGGGCCGGAGCAAATGCCGATGCGGAGGGAAAAATCCAAGCGGCTCAGAGAGGCGATTCGCTTGATGACCTTCTGCATTTCGAGGGCCATGTCCGCAGCGGCGGTGGCATGATTGATTTGGGCCACCGGCGCGCCGGCCACGGCCAGATATTTGTCCACAATCGTTTTGATTTTCTCCAGACCGTGCAGCTCGGCCAGCCAGTCGAATTGGGACACAATGTCATTGAGCAGCTCCACCGTCTCTGCCGGCGTCAATTGTGTGGAGGCGGCGCTGAAACCGGTGACATCGGCCACCAGCACCGTGGTGGCGGGGTATTGGTCGGCGATGGAGCTTTCCCCCTGCTTGAGGCGCTGCGCGATGGATTCCGGGAGAATGTTGCGCAGCAGAGTCTCCGCTTTTTGCCGCTCCGTTTCAATCAATTCAAAGTAGTTGCGCTCCTGATCGCGCAGACGCTTTTTCTCCAGCGACGCCGCGATGCGGGCATTGAGCAGGACGGGATTGAACGGTTTGGTCACGTAGTCATCGGCCCCGATTTCGACGCAACGGATGACATTTTCCATTTCATCCAGCGCGCTGAGCATGATGACCGGAATATGGCGGAGGGCGGGATCGGCGATGATTTGCTGCAGCGTTTCAAATCCGCCCAGTTCTGGCATCACAACATCCAGCAAAATCAAATCGAACTTCCGCTGGCGCAGTAATTGCAGGGCCTGCAGACCGTTTTCCGCCTCCACGACGGTATGCCCCTGCCGTTCAAGCCGCCGGCAGAGCATGTCGCGGTTCATTTCATTGTCATCCACAATGAGGATGGTGCCCCTGCGAAGCGCTGCGGAATCGGCCTGTGTGGACGGAGCGCGCAACAGTGGGATGGCGGTGGCCGCCTGGCCGCGGATTTTCCGCGCATCAAGCTGGGCGGGGAAGGAGACGCTGTCCAGCAGGGCCAGCAGGTTGCGCGCGGCACCGGTAACCTTCTGCAAATCGGCCAGCATTCGTTCCAGGCGGTGTTCCTCGGCCAGTTCCTGGCACAACTCGCTGTAACCGATGATGAGGTTCAGCGGCGTGCGCATCTCCATGCGCACATAGTCAAGGTCAATGATGTCCGACTCCAGTTTCCACGGCGCCAGCGCTTCGTTGATGAGCGAAAGCAACTGCCCGCCCGCGGTGTGGATTTTTTTCAAGTCCGCCAGCAGCTCCTGGTCCTCAAAGTTTTCCAGTTCCTCGAGCATCAGCTCGCAGTAGCCGATGATTTGATTCAACGGTGTGCGAAGGCTGTGGCGGAGATTGGAAAGCAGCTCGGCTTCCCCTCCTTCCGGCGACGGCGCAGCCTGACCGGCGCCGTTGTCGGAGGGCGGCGGATCCACCGGGTCAGGCCCGGAGGCGGACGGCGGCAGAGGATCGCTCACGACGATTGTTTGGGCAGCAGTTTTTCAATTTTCTCGAGCAACCGCGGCAGCTCGATGGGTTTGGTGTCGTAATCATCGCAGCCGGCCTGCAGGGCTTTTTCGCGGTCGCCCGCCATGGCATGGGCGGTGAGAGCAATGACGGGAATGGACTGTGTGGCGGGGAAGGTTTTGAGGATTTTGGTGGCCTCCCAACCGTCCAACACCGGAAGGCTCATGTCCATGAGAATCAAATCCGGCGCTTCTGTCTGGGCCTTGGAAACTCCTTCATTGCCATCCACGGCAATGATGACTTCGTAACCTTTGCGCACCAGCCGCCGCGACAGCATGTCGCGGTTCATTTCATTGTCTTCGACCAGCAATATTTTTGCCATAACCGATGCCCTCAATATAACTTATGTGGAGCTTTTTGCAGTTTCAGAATCCGTTTTCTGATGGGTGAGCACCCGCAGGCGCGAGACCAATTCCTCGCAGGTGTAACTTCCTTTGCGGAGCACCCCTTCCACCTGCCGCCCCAGTTTTTGAAAATATTCAGGCCCCAAATCCTCCGTGGCGATGACGACCACCGGAATGAGGCTCCAAGATTCATTTTTATCCAATTTGGCCAGGAATTCCATCCCCTCCATGTCCGGCAACAGCAAGTTCAGCAGAATCAGCGCCGGTGTGATTTTCTCCAGCCGCTCCAGGGCTGCCCGCCCGCTGCCGGCTTCTTCCACCGTCCATCCTTCGTTCTCCAACATGATGCGCAGCGCCTGCCGGCTGGGAGCGTCATCATCAATGACCAACACCTGGCCGGACTTGTTTTCACGACGGTATTTTTTGAGCACGTTGGCCAGGCGCTCCCGGCTGACCGGCTTGGTGAGGTATTCCGAGGCGCCGAGGGTGAATCCCAGGTTTTTATCGTCCACCATGCTCAGCATGACCACGGGAATATCGGACAAATGCGGATCGGCTTTGAGCGCGGTCAGCACCGCCCAGCCGTCCATCTCCGGCATCATCACGTCCAAGGTGATGACATCGGGCTTGATTTCGCGAGCCAGGCGGAGCCCTTCCTTGCCTCCAAGGGCGCAGGTGACGTAGAAGCCTTCTTTGACGAGGTATCGTTTCAACAAATCGTGGATGATCGGGTCGTCGTCTATGACCAATACGCGGCTGGCGTTGGGCGGCAGTTCCACCGGTTTTTCCACCTTGGCCGGGGCCACCTCCACTTTTTTCACCGTGGTGGCCGGCAGCCAGACGGTGAAAGTGGTGCCCTTGCCGTATTCGCTGGTCACGTCAATGCTCCCGCCCATCATCTCGCAAAATCGCCGGGTGATGGCCAGCCCGAGGCCGGTGCCGCCGTATTTCTTGGTGGTGCCGGCGTCGGCCTGGCTGAAGGCCTGGAACAGCCGGCCCATCTGCTCGCGCGTCATGCCAATGCCAGTGTCCGAAACGCGGAACAGCAGCCAGTCATCGCCGTTACGCCGTTGGCGTTGCACCTCCAGCGTGATGGTGCCTTCCTTGGTGAACTTGCAGGCGTTGCTTAGAAGATTGAACAAGGTCTGACGCACCTTGGTTTGGTCCGAATGCATGGCGCCCAAATCCGGCCCGCAGCGTAAATCGAGTTTGTTGGCGTTTTTCTCCAAAAGCGGTGTGATGGTCGAGGTGATTTCCTTGATGGTCTCCTGCACGTCAAACGTTTCGAGGAACAAATCCATCTTGCCCGCTTCAATCTTCGAGAGGTCGAGGATGTCGTTAATGAGCGCCAGCAAATGCTTGCCGGCCCCGTGGATTTTCTTCAAATCCACCTCCATGGTTTCCTCGCCCAAATCCTGGGCCTCTTCAATCAACATTTCACTGTAACCGATGATGGCGTTGAGCGGGGTGCGCAGCTCGTGGCTCATGTTGGCCAGAAAGGCGCTCTTGGCCTGGTTGGCTACCTCGGCCTGCTCGCGGGCCTCCTGCGCTTCCATGGTGGCCCGCGCCAGCTCGGCGGTTCGCTCCTCCACCTTTTTCTCCAGATTCAAATTGGCTTCACGGAGTTTGAGCTGGGCGGCTTGCAGGTCTTTTTCGCGCCGCTCCAGGTTTTCGAGCATGGCGTTGAAGGAATCAATCAAGGACCCAATTTCATCCTCGGCACCCTTGGGCACGCGCACACTGAAGTTGTGCTGCTGCGCTACATCGCGGGCCACCTCGGCCAAGGCCAAAATGGGGCGGCTGATGACCCGTTGCAATGCAAAGGAAAACAGCACCGCGCAGAGGAAGGAGACAAGCAACACCATCTGCGCAATCTCCACATACTGTTGGTAGTGTTCCCGGATGTTTTCTCCGAAGTCCGCCTTCAAATACACAATGCCTGCCCGCTCGCCCTCCACCTCGATGGGTTTGAACAGAATTAGGTAATCCCCTTCAAAAAACTGCTGTAATTTTTTGGGTTGCACCGGCAGGACCTCCTGGACATCCATCCGCGTGTACTGCGCCATGAGGAAATTGTTGGTCCCGTACACGCCGGCCGCCAGCACGTTGGGAGTGCCGCTCAATTTGGCCAGTTGGCGCCGCGCCTCCTCGCGGTCGCCTTCCATCACCGCCTTGGCCGTGGTGGCGCTGACCAAGTCGGCCACCGTTTCCAATTGCCGGCTGATGGTCTGGCGAAAACGCACCATCTCATAAACGATGATTGCGGTGCAGGCGACCAGCGAGGAAAACATGCAGGCCGCCACAATCACCAGCATCAGCTTCCACTTGAAAGAGATTCTTTTTACGATCTTCATCTGGCCATCTGTTCAGCCCATGTCCCAAAGCGGCAACCCCCTCACGCGCACCACGTGCCGCTTTGTCTTCGCGCTTGAAACCGGCTTCAAAGTAAGCCTGAACCGCTTGCAAAGCAATCACTTTTCCACGCTTCAGCAGGGCCACCGATACCCCCAAGCCGGGTTGAGGGTTGCAACTTCATTCTTTGCCATGAGGGCAACCAAGTGTAGAGTGGGGACATGGGTTTCAAGCAATTCGGACTTTCCCCCGCGCTGAATCAGGGGGTTCAGGCGATGGGTTACACAGACCCCACGCCCATACAATTACGCGCCATCCCGCTTATGTTGGAGGGCAAGGATGTCATTGGCAGCGCTCAAACCGGCACCGGCAAAACCGCAGCCTTTGCGCTGCCCATTCTGCAACATCTAGGTGAGCCGGCTGATGGTCCGCGGGCATTGATACTGGAGCCCACCCGCGAGCTGGCCGCCCAGGTTGAAACCGCATTCCGGGATTTGGCGCGCTTCACCAAGCTGCGCGTGGGTGTGGTGTATGGCGGCGTGGGCTATGGTGCCCAACTGGCAGCCCTCAAAGCGGGAGTGGATGTGCTCGTGGCCACCCCCGGCCGCCTGCTCGATCACTTGGAACGCCGCGCCTGCCGTCTGGACCGCGTGCAATTTCTTGTTCTTGACGAGGCCGATCGGATGCTCGACATGGGTTTTCTGCCCGATGTCCGCCGCATTCTTGAACGTTGCCCGCGCAAACGCCAAACCGCCCTTTTTTCGGCCACCATCCCCCCGGAAATCGAGACGCTCATCCAGTGGGCCATGCACAAGCCGGTGACCATTGAAGTCGGTGTCCGCCGACGGCCCGCCGAGACTGTAAAACACGTCATCTATCCGGTGAGCGATTATCAAAAAACTGAACTCCTTCTGGCCCTGCTGGAGCAGGTGAACTACGACTCCGTCATCATCTTTTGCCGCACCCGCGACCGGGCGGATCACGTGGCCAAGCTGCTCAAACGCCACCAACACGCCGTGGCGGTCCTTCATTCCAACCGCACCCAGATGGAGCGCGAGCAAGCCCTGCGCGGATTCCGCGACGGCCGTTACGAAGTCTTGGTGGCCACCGACATTGCCGCCCGCGGCCTGGACATTGCCAACGTCAGCCACGTCATCAACTACGACGTGCCCCAACACCCTGAGGATTACGTCCACCGCATCGGCCGCACCGGCCGCGCCGAACAAGCGGGCGACGCCTTCACCTTGATGGTGGCGGAGGACGCCTCGCACGTCCAGGCCATCGAGCGTTTCATCGGCCAAAAAATCCCCCGCGTCCGGCTGGAAGGTTTTGATTACAAATACACTGCATTGTTTGAGCAGGATAAACCCGGGGCCTCCACCACGCCCATGAAAGTCCGCGGAGCACGGGTCAGCGGCGGCTATTTCTTCGGCCCGGCGCGCCGCCGTCGCCGGTAGCCTTCGCCAGTCCCTGCACCTCGCGGAACCAGCGTCGGGATTTGACCGTGGGCTTCAGCCACTGATGCAAGGCTGCATTTTGCCCGACTGAATTGAATTGAATCCACAGACCGAACCTTATTGAATCAGCGGCAGGGGCTGCATGGGTTACCTGGATTTACTGCTCAATCTAATCGCGTGGTTGCTCTGGGCAAGCTGGCGCACAACGCGCCTGGCGCCGGCCCCGGCTCCGCTCTCCCTCGCCGCCACCGTCCGTCCGGCCGATGATCAGCAACGCCGGAGCTCTGTGTTTTTGATTTTGCTGGCAGGGCTGCTGGTGATGCGCGGATTATTCTACTGGCAACTGGGCGGACCATTGGACTGGACACCGCGGATTTCGCTGGGGATTTTGGTGGTAAGTTTCAAATGCGAAACAGTGGGGCGCTATCTGTTGTTTTCGTTCACCAGTTTTTTGCATTTTTACCTTGTGGCCTACTTCGGTTTGCTGCTGCTCTCGGCCTTGCAGGGTCACCCGGTGGAAACCACGCCCCCCCTGCGGTTCATCCGCCAACTTCTCGGACGGCCCGGCCGCTGGCCAGCGCTGGTGCAGGCGCTGTTGCCTTTTGCAATAACGGTGGCCGGCTGGCCCTTGGTGCAATACTACTTTCAGTGGCTCGGCAGCCTGCCCGAGGTTCCTTGGACACAACTTTGGAAAGATGCACTGGCTTTTGGAATGGTAGTGGTGCTGGCATGGAAATACTTGCTGCTTGGCCTGTTTTTTCTGCACCTGGTCAACCTCTATGTCTATCTGGGACCGGCAAGTTTCTGGCCGTTTGTTTCCCAGTGTGCCCGTGTGCTCTTGAGGCCCTTGCGCTGGATGCGCCTTGGCAAGTTGGATTTTTCACCCGTGGGCGGCATCCTGTTGGTGCTGGCGATCTGCTGGCCCATTGAACGGTGGCCCGAATGGTGGCGCATCTCTCCCGCCCCACCCTCCGCCAGCTCGCCTTCCCCGGCCCGCCGGGCTCAATAAAAAGATTCTGGCGCCGATGCCTCGGTTTTCCACTTAAAAGTCAGCTCAGGAGGAAACCGCCGGAGACTGACGGACCATCTCCAAAATCGCGTTGCGCAACGCCTCCAACTGAAAAGGTTTGCCCAGATGGTGATTGCCCACCGATTTCAGAAAAGCGCGTGTCTCCTCGTTCACGGTGTCACCGGTTAAAAAGAGTATGCGGCTGGCCAGGTCCGGATTTTGCTGGCGCACCGCGGCATAAAACTGCCGTCCGTCCATCTCCGGCATCCGTATATCCGAAAGGATCAAGTCGAACTTGTGCTTGCCGAGGAGCTCCAACGCCCTGGCCGGCACCGTACAACCCACCGTCCTGCAGCCCAGCAGGGAGAGCATCTCGGACACCATTTCCATGATGGCCGGTTCATCATCGAGCACCAGGATTTGTAGTGATAAATCGCGTGCCGCCGGTGCCGGGGCCGGAGCCGGAGCCGGCTTGGGTTTCTCCGGCAAAGGCGTGGTTTTAAGTGGCAGCTCCATCACAAAGCGCGCCCCGCCACCGGCTGGCCGCTGATGATACAGCCGCCCGTTATGCTCGCTTACAATGCTCATGGCGATGGACAATCCCAGTCCGGTGCCGGCGCCAACTTGTTTGGTGGTGAAAAAAGGCTCAAAAATTTTGCTTTCCAGATGTGGAGGCACCCCCGGCCCGTTGTCTTCCACCTCCACCATCACTTTGTCTGCCTGGCGACACGTTGACACCCGCAACAAGCCCGACCGCTCTTGGCCGCTCATGGCTTGCACGGCATTGTTCACCAGAATGACAAGCACCTGTTGAATTTGATCCGGGTCGGCCAGCGTGGCCGGAAGTTGCGGATCAAACTGTGTCTGCACCTTCACCCCCGCCACGCGGACGGCAAACTTGCGCAAATCCAACACCCGCTGCGCAACTTCATTCAAGTTCACCAGCTCGCGCTGCGGCGGGCGTTCGCGGGCAAAGGCCAGAAAGTTCTGGACCAGTTTGGCGGCCCGGTTGCTTTCGTGGGCCACCTTTTCCAAATCGGCACGCACCTCGGGGGAAAGCTGGCGATGCTGCAATACTAGTTCCAGGTATCCTTTGACCACCGCCAGCGGATTGTTCAACTCATGCGCAATGCCGGAAATCATCTGCCCCAAGGCCGCCAGCTTTTCCGTCTGCCGCAACTGCTGCTCCAGCCGGGCGCGCTCCGTCAATTCATGCACAAATAGTTGCACCGCGGGCAAACCGTCATACTCCACCGGTGCGGCGGTGATTTCCACCGGCACCATCTCCTGATCCGCGCGCCGTAGCTGCATCGGATGCAAGGTGCTCAACCACTCCGCCGCGCTTACCCCCGCTGGAGGTTGTCCCGGACAAAAATCCAACAGCGACCGCCCCACCAGCTTCTCCGGCTCGGCCACTCCCAGCAGACGCGCCGCCTGCTGATTCACCTCGCGGATTTCCAGATTATCCGGCCTGGCAATGAAGATGGGCTGGCCCGCGTTTTCAAACAAACGGCGATAACGTTCCTCCGAGGCGCTCACTTTGTTCCGCAGCTCGTGTGTTTCCTCCGCCTTGCGCGAGAGATTCAAGAACGCCAAATGATGCGTGTGCCGCGCCTCCTCCAACACCAGCACAATCATGCTCACCGCGATGAACAACTGAAGCACCGTGGCAATGAGAAACGCCGCTCCAAAAAGTTCCGGCTGATAATAAAGAAATGGAAAACCGGCATGAAAAAGCCCCCACAACCCAAACCCCACCGCCAACAAACCCGCCCCCACAAACGGCCGCCGCCGCCGATAGGCCAGAAAACAATAACCCACCCGCATGCTGGCAATTGAAATCAACCCAAAAATGGGCAGACGCACCTGCAAAGAGTCTTCCAGCTCGTAAGCGCCGTAACCGCTCCAGACAAAGAGAAACCCGAAAAACAATCCTGCCAGCGACTGCGGCACCCGTTGTCCTAAAAACCGCAGCCCTCCCCAAAATAAAAACAGCGCCGTGGCGCTGATGCACCATTGTTTGACCATCGTCATCCACGCCGCTGAATCTTCATGCCCCAACGCCAGATTCAGCGTTAGCCACAAGGCATAAAACATCCAGCCCGCCGCCCAAATGGTGAAATAACGTCGGCGCGTGTAATGGTTCAGATAAAAGAACAACCCTACAAGCACCCAAACGCTGAGCAATGACACCGCCAGCGCTTGTTTGATGTATTGACCGGGGATGAGCAGGTCAAAACCTATTTCGTACGACATAGGGCGGCGGACATACTAATAAGGTGGTCTGGTTCCCCGCCAGTCCAAAAATCCATGTCCATTGGTTTCCAAGGTCAATAATGGGACAACCTTGCCACGCCATCGGGCGGCTTGCGCCGGCCTCTTGCTGGCACCCTCGCCGTAGCAGGCAACCGGAGAGAATGAAATTTTTTTTGAACAAAGGCCGTTTTGTGTGTCTAATGCAACGAAAGTCTTGACAGGCCCGTTATAACATGGGCTTGGTCAAAGATTTGAGGGACTTCAGGGTCCCCCCACGGGGTGTATCAACTGTGAGCCGGCGGACCCGCCGGCCGAAACAAGGCAAACATGATTAAGGTCAACAATTTGGTCAAAACGTTCGGCGCCAAACGCGCCGTGAACGGGGTCTCGTTCACGGTGGAAAAAGGCGAGGTGCTAGGTTTTCTGGGCCCCAACGGCGCAGGTAAATCCACCACCATGCGCATGATTACGGGCTTCATTCCGCCCACCGAAGGCACCGTCACCATCAACGGCCACGACATCGTCAACGACCCCATTGCCGCCAAAAAGCTCATCGGCTATCTGCCCGAAAACGCCCCGGCGTACACCGACATGACGGTGTACAGCTTTTTGAAGTTCGCGGCTGAATTGCGCGGATTTACCGGCGACTCCGCTCGCAAGGCCATCCACAAGGTCGTCGAGATGTGCTTTTTGGAATCGGTCCTGCATCAAAGTGTGGACACGCTTTCCAAGGGCTACCGGCATCGCACCTGTTTTGCCCAATCCATTATTCATGACCCGCCGGTCCTCATTCTGGACGAGCCCACCGACGGCTTGGACCCCAACCAAAAACATGAAGTGCGCGGCCTCATCAAGCGCATGGGCGAAACCAAGGCCATCGTTTTTTCCACCCACATCCTCGAGGAAGTCGAAGCCGCCTGCAGCCGGGCCATCATCATTGACCGTGGCCAAATCGTGGCCAACGGCACGCCTGCTGAATTGAAGGCCCGCTCCGAAATGGCCGGAGCCGTGACAGTGCGCGTTCACGGCGTGCCCGGTTCCCAGGCTTCATCAGTGCTCGGCCAGGCTTCACTTGCGCGCAGGGCCGCTGTCGTTAAAGAAGAAAGCGGTTGGGCGTTGCTGCGGGTGTATCCGCGGGATGCCGCCGCCAAGAATGGCGAGCTGGCGCGGCAGGTGGCCGAGTTGTTGACCGGCCAGCACTGGGCCTTTGATGAATTGCACACGGAGGAAGGCCGTTTGGACGAGGTTTTCCGCAGCATCACCATGCCGGACACGGCCCCAGAGGCGGCCCCGGCCAAGGCCTGAAAACTAAAAGAAAAGGGAATATTACCAACCTATGGAGGCAATCCATAACATTTACTGCATCGGCAAGCGCCAACTGGGCAGTTATTTCAACTCCCCTGTGGCCTATGTGTTCATGGTCATCTTCCTGCTTCTTGCGGGATTTTTCACCTTCATGGTCGGCGGATTTTTCCAGCGGGACCAGGCCTCGTTGGTGGCCTTTTTCATGTGGCATCCCTGGTTGTTTTTGGTGCTGGTGCCCGCCGTGGGGATGGGCTTGTGGGCCGAAGAGCGGCGCCTCGGCACCATGGAACTTCTCCTCACTATGCCCGTCACCGCCTGGCAGGCCATCGTGGGCAAATACCTCGCTGCGTGGTTTTTCCTCGCCGTTACCCTCGCCCTCACCTTTCCAGTCTGGATTACCGTCAATTATCTGGGTGATCCCGACAACGGCGTCATCGTTTGCAGCTACATCGGCAGTCTGCTCATGGCCGGTGCCTGTCTCTCCATCAGCACCATGACCTCCGCGCTCACCCGCAATCAAGTGGTCAGTTTTATCATCTCCATTGTCATCATCCTGCTCCTCATTCTCGCCGGTTACCCGCCGGTGACCGAATTGTTGAAGTCGTGGAATGTGCCTGCAGGTTTGATTTCGCTCATCGCCTCGACCAGCATCATGACTCATTTTGACGGCTTCCAAAAAGGCGTGCTGGACTTGCGCGACGTCGTTTATTTCTTCTCCGTGATGGCCTTCTGCCTGTTCACCACCGGAGTCATCATTCGCAGTCTGCGTTCTGGTCATTAAACCTTTCATTGCCCAGCCCATGAAAAATCGGAATCTGGAAACCATCCTGTACAGCACCCTGGGGGTGCTCATCATGTTTGGCATCGTGGTGGCCGTGAACATCATGGCCGGTCTGCCGCGCTTGCGCGCCGACCTCACCGCCGAAAAGCTCTACACGCTTTCCGACGGCACGCTCTCCATCCTGTCCAAGCTGGATGGCAAACTTAAAATCCGCTTCTACTGCACCCAGGACGATCCCGCCATGCCTGTGGCTTGGGCCAACTATGCCCGCCGTGTCGAGGACCTCCTCGCCGAGTACCGCAAAGCCAGCGGCGGCAAGATCGAAATCGAAAAACTCAATCCCCAGCCCGACACCGACGCCGAGGACTTCGCGGCCATGGACAATGTCACTCCAAGGCAGATTGACCTCGCCAACTCCGTGTACCTGGGGCTTTCGTTCACCTATTTGGACGCCAAAACCTCCATCCCCTTCCTCGCCGTCGAGCGGGAAAAATTCCTTGAATACGACATCTCCCGCGCCATCTCGCAGGTGCTCAACCCCGAGCGCCCCACCATCGGCTTGATGAGCGGATTGCCCGTCTTCGGCACGCCGATGAATCCGTTCATGATGCAGATGAACCAGCGCGGCCAGCAACCGTGGCTGTTTGTTTCCGAGCTCCAGCGCGACTTCAACCTCAAACAGGTGCAGATGGATGTGGACAAGATTGATGACGACATCAAGGTGTTGGTTGTTCATCATCCCAAAAACATCTCTGAAAAGACCCAGTTTGCCATTGATCAGTTTCTCATGCGCGGTGGCCGCCTGATTGCTTTTCTGGACCCCTACGCGTGGACCGAAGGCGGGCGCAATCCCATGATGGGCGGGGGCAGCGGGGGTTCCACGCTGGACAAACTCCTCCCGGCTTGGGGATTGAATTTCGAAAACAACAAAGTCCTGGGCGATCGCCGCCTCCGCAACCCGGGCGTCCCTCCCGAATTCCAATTGTTCGTTCCCTCCCTTACTCCCGAGTACATTAAGCAGGATGAAATCATCTGCGCCCAACTCGACAACATCATGTTCGGCTGGGCGGGGGCCTTCAGCGGCACGCCAGTGGAAGGGCTCAAAATGGATGTCCTCATGCAGAGCTCGCCGGAGGCCGGTTTTGTGGATCGTTTTCTTGTGGAGATGTCCGCCGACGGCGCCACCAAGGAATTCAAGCCGGGCGACAAGCAGTTGGCGCTGGCCGTCAAGCTGACCGGCAAATTCAAGACCGCCTTCCCCAACGGCAAACCCAAGGAATCCACCGACGAAGACAAGAAGGACGACAAGGACGACAAGGAAAAGAAAGAAAACAAGGACGGCGAATTTTCGAAGGAAAGCAAGGAGGCCACCACCGTGATATTGGTGGCGGACGCCGATTTGTTGCACGAGACTTTCTATGCGCAGGTGCAACCCATCGGAAATCAGAAAATTGTCATGATTTACGCGGGCAACCTGTCATTCCTCCAAAACGCGCTGGAACTGCTCACCGGCGACAGCGCCCTCATCAACAGCCGCAGCCGCGCCACCATGTCGCGCAACTTCACCGTGATTCGCGAAATGCGCGCGCGGGCGGCCCAGGGCTTGCAGGAACAGTTGCAAAAATTTGAGCAGGAACGCCAGGAAATCCAGCGCAAGCTCAACGAATTGCAGGCGCAAAAGGACGCCAACCAGCGCTTTGTTCTGTCGCCTGAGCAAAAGGCCGAGCTGGAGAAATACCGAAAGGCGCAAGTGGAAACCAACCGCCGCATCAAGGAGCTCAGCAAGGCCCTCCGCCGCGAGGAGGAATCACTGGAAACCCGCCTCAAGGTCATCAACATCGGCGCCATGCCGCTGGTGGTTACCTTGTTCGGGCTTGGCTACGCTTTGATCAACCGTAAACGCACTGCTGCCAAATGAACCGCAAACAACTTATCATTCTGGTCGTTGCCGGCCTCATTTTGGGCGTGGCCGGATGGGTGCTCCATAAATCCCAGCAAAACCAATGGAAGGCTTCCACGCGCAACCGGGAGGCTTATCTGCCCAATTTCCCCGTCAATGATATTGCCGAAATCCGCATCCGCGCCGGCACCAATGAAATGGTGCTCTCGAAGGCCGAAGACCGCTGGGTGGTGCGCCAACGCGCCAACTACCCCGCCAGCTTTTCGGAAATTTCCGAATTCCTCCGCAAGCTGGCCGATCTCAAACCCGGCGACCCCATCGAAGTCAACCAGAATCAGCTTGGCCGCTTTGAACTGCTTGATCCCGAAAAAGGCACCAACAGCGCCACACGCGTGGAATTCAAAGGCAAGGATGGCAAGGTGCTCGCCACCCTCCTCCTCGGCAAAAAATACATGCGCAAAAATCCCTCTGCTGGCCCCATGGGCGGCGGCGATTGGCCGGACGGACGTTACCTGATGATTGCCGGTGACCTGGGCAGCGTCTGCCTGGTCAAGGAAGTCTTCAGCAACATCGAACCCAAACCGGAGTCATGGTTGGAGCGCGAATTCTTCAAGGTCGAAAAAGTCCGCGCCATCTCCTTCGTCTCCACCAACGCCACCAACTCATGGCGCATCAGCCGCGATAACGAGGCGGGAGAGTGGAAGATGTCCAACCTCGCCACCAACGAAAGCCTCGACACCGTAAAGGCCTCCAGCGCCGCTTCCTCTATGGGATTTCCCTCCTTCTCGGACGTGCTCGAAAAAGGCGCCAAGCCGGAGGAAACTGGTTTGGATAATCCCTCCATTGTGACCATGGAGACATTCGATGGCTTCACTTACACGCTTAAATTCGGCAAGCCCTCCGCCGACGGCAACAACTACCCTATGAGTTTTGCCGTCACCTTCCAACCCGTCCAAAAAGAGCGCACACCGGGTAAAGACGAAAAACCGGAAGACAAGGAGCGCCTGGACAAAGAGTTCAAGGACAACCTCAAGAAACTCCAGGACAAGTTTGAAAAGGAAAAGCAGTTTGAAAAGTGGGATTATTTGATCTCCAAATGGTCGGTCGAGCCGCTCATCAAACCGCGTCATGAAATGCTGGTGATCAAGGCCCCGACCGAAAGCGGCAGCACCACCAACGCCCCAGCCGCCACCACCAACTGATGCCCGAGGCGGCGTCCCCTCCGCCCGCCGCCCGGACCGGCCACCATGCAACCCAAAATCATTCCGCTGGCAAGGTCGGCCCGGGATGTTCAACGTTTCCTTCAGGCCGCCTATCCCATCTACGAGGGCGACCCCCGATGGGTCGCCCCCTTGTTAATGGACCAGCGGCAGGTCTTCCTTGATGGCAATCCGTTTTTTGCCCACGCTCAAATGCAGTTGTGGCTGGCCGAGCAACAGGGCCGCGTGGTGGGGCGCATCGCCGGCATTTACGACCGCAATTACGTCGAGTTCCAACGCGATCCGGCCGCCTTCTGGGGATTCTTTGAATGTGTGAATGACCCGGAGGTCAGCCGCGCTTTGTTCGACACCGTCTTTGCCTGGGCGCGCCAGCAGGGGGCCCAAAGGATACTTGGCCCCATGAACCCCAGCACCAATGATGAATGTGGGCTGCTCGTTCAAGGCTTTGACAGGCCCCCCGTCTTCATGATGACCTACAACCCGCCCTATTATCCCCAACTGGTGGAGCAGGCTGGGTTTACCAAAGCCAAGGATTTGCTGGCCTTTTTCTTTGATCTCGCCAATACGCCGATGGAGCGCTTCGAGCGGATTGCCTCCAAGTTTGAAAAGCGAGAGCCCGAGATGCGCCTCCGCCCCATCCGCAAAAAAACGCTCGCCGAAGACATCCGCAAAGTCACCGAAGTTTACAATGAAGCCTGGGAAGCCAACTGGGGTTTTGTCCCCATGACGCCGGAGGAAATCCAGTTCATGGCCAAACGCCTCAAACCTCTCCTCTATGAAGGACTGGCGTATTTGATGGAAACGCCGGATGAGACCGTTGGCTTTCTCCTTGCCTCACCCGATTACAACGAGGCCTTCCTGCCCCTGCGCGGACGTCTGCTTTCAACGGGTTTAATCAAAGCCCTGCCGTACCTGCTGCATTGGAAGACCACCGACATCGTTCGCGTCATCACTTTGGGGGTCAAAAAGAAGTTTCGCGGGCGCGGCGTCGAAGCTGCCATGCTCTGTCATGGTCTGCGGACCGGATTTCGCGCCGGCTTCCGCCACGTGGAGGCCTCCTGGGTGCTCGAAGACAACGAAGCCGTGAAGCGGGTCATCGAGTTGTTTGGCGGTCAGGTGTACAAAGTTTATCGTGTGTACGAGCGCAACCTTGAACCATCCCCTCTGCCTTAGCCACCGGGCCGGGGAGGGTTTTTTAACGTTGTGAATCGGAGTGGCCCGTATTAAATAGCCGGTGTCATGGCGACCCCAGAAAAACGTGCGGAGCCGGAGAAAACTGCCAATCCTTTTCAAGGGACCGGCAGTTTGGCGGCGGGTGACCGGTTGCTGACGGCCTCCGAGGTTTATCAATGCCTCAAGCGGGCACGCCGCACGCAATTGGTGCAGCTTTTGGTGGCCGTGGTGTTGGTGGCGGCCATCGCCGGCACGGCTACTTACCTCATCATCGAGTCATGGCAGGCCGCGGAAAAGCGGCTCCAACACAGCCAGGAATGGACCGATCAAAGCGGGCGGTACATGGTGATTATCGCGTCGAATTATGCGGCGCAGGCTCGATTGGCTCAAAATCAAGCAATGATGGCCGCCAGCCAGGCCGGCGCAGACAGGGAGGCGGTGGTGGCGTTGCGGACGGAGACGGCCATGACCATCACCAACGCCGCCTTGAATCTCACCCGCCAGCTTAGTCGCGCTTTGAATGACCTTGGCCAAAGCAACATCATGTCGCTGGACTTGCATTATGCCGGCCGTCTGCAAAATCTCGAGAAACAGATGGAGGCGGAACGTCAGAAACTGTTGCAGACAACGTTGGAGCAACTCAAACGCCTGACGCGCGAGCTTTCCAAATATGACCCGCTGCTGAAAATTGATCCGGATGTGGCCGGACGGATTCAAACCGCACTGGCGCAGCTCAAGCAATTGATTGAAATCACCGAATTATTGAAGCTTCGGCAAGAGGACCAAAACAAGAACCTGCAGAATCAAATCACGTTGTTGAATGAAAAATTAAAGGTCTTGGAGCTGCGTCTGGAGCAAATGCAGGCTGGCGTCAGCGGGCTTTTGACCAATCTACCCACCACCGTGCGCGTCAGCACGAATGCCCCATCGCCCGCACCCAAGCCGGCACCATAAATTATTCCTTCCGCAGGGCAGGGGGAAATCAGGCAAACAGCCGCCTGACGAATGCGGCGTTTTTCCGCACATCGGCTACGGGGTCTTTGGAGGGGGCGGAAGTTTCGAGCACAATCCAGCCGCGGTAACCGATGTCGTGGATGGCCGCCGCCAGGGCCTCAAATTTGGCGGGTTCGTCTTCGAGGTATTTGGGGCCGTTTTTGAAATGGATTTGGACGATGCGATCGCGCAGGAGGCGAATTTCAGCGGGGGAATCGTAGCGTTTGGTGGTGCCGGTGTTATAAACGTCGTAATACATCTGCACGGCCTCGTGGTTCACGGCATCGAGAATGCGCAGGTTGTCGCGGGCATTGAGGTAGGTCTCGATTCCGAGGATGACGCCTGCTTTTTTGGCGCGAGGGGCGGCCTCTTTCAAGCGTTGCACCACGACATCCACATCCTTTTCCTTCAAGCGTCCCTGCTCATCCAACAAATCGCCGCGGAAAAAGAAGGCGACGAGGATGACTTTGGCGCCGAGGTCTTGGGCGGCGTCAATAGATTGTTCAAGCCATGCCGGGGCGCGAGGGTCGCTGGCGAGGGGGTATTCGTTGAGCAGGCCCATCATGAGCGAGCAGATAGGCAGGCCGGTGGCCTGCATTTGGGCTTTGTATCGGGCGCGGGTTTCCGGCTCGGCGATGCTGAGGCGATCCGCGGCGCCGCCAACACCGACTTCAACGCCTTCAAGTCCGGCCTGTTTGGCTTGTTCAAGGTTGACGACACAAGCGCCGACTTTGATTTGGGCGCGAGCGGTGGCCGCGGCCCATGCCTTGGGGCAAAGAGCAGCGCCGGCAAGCGCCGCAGTGGCGGTGAGAAATTGACGCCGGTTGGGCCAATGAGGATGGATGTGTGTCATGGGATGAACTTATCCGGAGCGTCTGGTTTGTCAATGCGGGCGGTGTTCACTCCCGGGCGCGGGAGTCCATGATGATGGTCACGGGACCGTCGTTAATGAGGGACACTTTCATGTCGGCGCCAAATTCGCCTGTGGCGACGGGGCGTCCCAATTCGGTGCTCAATCGGGCCACGAATTGTTCATAAAGGGGGATTGCAATTTCGGGGCGGGCGGCGCGGCAGTAGGAGGGGCGGTTACCCTTTTTCGTGCTTGCATGAAGGGTGAATTGGCTGATCACCAAAATTTGGCCGCCGACTTCCTGCACGGAGCGATTCATGACGCCCTGCTCATCGTTGAAAATGCGCAGGCGCACAATCTTGCCGCAAAGCCATTCGATGTCTTCAGTGGTGTCCACCGTTTCGATGCCCACCAACACAAGAAGGCCGTGACCAATGGCACCTTTAACCTGACCGTCAATGGTGACCGAGGCTTGCGAAACTCGTTGGATGACGATGCGCATAAGATTGTTATCGAAGAATGGAGCCGGCCTTCATCGGGTGCGTGCGGTGAGCCACAGGCCGGCCACTCCAAAAAGCAGGTTGGGCAGCCAGCCGGCCAGCCAGGCCGGAAGGCGCCCGCTCAAGCCGAGCGCTTCGGCGAAGCGTTGCACCATGAAATAGGCAAAGGCCAGAAAAACGCTGGCGGCCACACCAACGAAAACGTTGCGGCGGCCGCTCCGCGCAGCGAAAGGAACGGCAATGAGCACCACCACCAAGCACGTCACCGGCGCCGCCAGCCGTGTATGCCATTTGGTGTCCAATTGGGGGTCACGGCCACGCTCCGGATGCCAGCGCCGATACTCATATATTTCCCGCAGGGAAAGGGACATGCCCCGTGCGGCGCGAAGATCACTGAGGCTGCTTACCTTGATTTCGCTCCGGATGCGGGCCGGCGAAGCGGTCAGCTCAGGCAGCGCCAGGACGTTGGTCATCCGGCGTTCGGTGGGGATGGGCTGGCCGGGCGCGTAGAAGTTTTGCTGGACTTGAAAGAACTGCCAGTGGCCGTTGGTGTAAATGCCCCGTTCCGCAGCCAATTCGAGGCGGCTGCCATCCGGTGCATGCCAGATAATTCGGGCTTTGCGCATTTCTCCGCTGGCGGGGTGAAAATCGAAGGGGCCGATGACGTTGGTGCGCCCACGGGTGAAGTCGAGAAAGACAACGTGCCGCTGCCAGGCCTGATCCCCTTCTTTTTGCTGTTGGCGGCGGTTGAGCAATTGATCGGCGTCATCCAGGCTGTGGGGCATGAAGACTTCATTGATGAGAAAAAGTCCCATGCCGCAGGCGGTGCCGACGGCCAGGTATGGCAACAGCAAACGCCACAGGCTCACCCCTGCACACCGAATGGCCGTTAATTCGTGATGGCGGGCATGGTGTGTGAGGCTGTAGAGCATCGCCAGCAGAAGTCCCAACGGGACGGCGTATCCCAATGTCTTGGGCAGCGTCAAAAACAAGTAGGTCGCAATTTCAACCGCCTTGAGGCCCTGACGCTGGAATTCGTCCATCTCGGAAAACGTCAAAAAGGCCAGCCAGAAGATGAGGAATCCGCTGAGGCAGTAACCCAGCGGCACCAACAATTCCCGCAACAGATAGCGGTCCAGCAGGCGCATCGGGGCTGAAGCTAAGGCAAAGGTGTGCGCGGAGCAAGACCGCGCCACAACAAGAAAGCAAAAAACCCGCCGTGATCCACGGCGGGTTGTCGTGCCTGTATGGGTGGGGTCAAGCCATGATGGCTTTGATGTCGTCCTCGGGACGAGTGATGGGCTTGAGCTGGAATTGCTCGACAAGCACTTTCAGCACCGCCGGACTGACGAAGGCCGGCAGGGTGGGGCCAAGCCGGATGTTTTTGATGCCCAAGTGCAGCAAGGTGAGCAGGATGGCTACCGCTTTTTGCTCATACCACGAGAGCACGAGCGAAAGCGGCAGGTCATTGACACCGCAGTTGAAAGCCCCCGCCAACGCCTGCGCCACCTTGATGGCGGAGAAGGCGTCGTTGCACTGGCCCATGTCCAGCAGCCGTGGGATGCCGTCAATGGCGCCGAAGTCGAGTTTGTTGAAGCGGTATTTGCCGCAGGCAAGCGTCAGGATGACGCAATCGGAAGGCACCTTTTCGGCAAGTTCGGTGTAATAATCGCGGCCACTGCGGGCGCCGTCGCAACCGCCGATGAGGAAGAATCGCTTGATGGCGCCGCTTTTGACGCCGGCAATCACTTTGTCGGCCACGGACAATACAGTGTTGTGGCCAAAGCCGACGAGGATGGTTTTTTCCGGTTCATCTTCGGTGAATCCCGGTGCCGCAAGGGCAGCTTCGATAACCGGCGTGAAGTCGCGGTTGCGGATGTGCCGCACACCGGGCCAAGCCACCAGGCCACAGGTAAAGAGGCGGTCTCGATAGTTTTCCACCGGCCGTTGGATGCAATTGGTGGTCATCAGGATGGCGCCGGGGAATTGCTGGAATTCGATGGCCTGGTCCTGCCATGCGCCGCCGAAGTTGCCGACCAGATGCGGATACTTTTTCAATCCTGGGTAACCGTGTGCGGGCAACATTTCGCCGTGGGTGTAAATGTTGATGCCCTTGCCCTCGGTTTGCTTGAGCAATTCCTCCAAATCTTTAAGGTCGTGGCCGCTGACGAGGATGCACTTGCCCTTGACCGGAGTGATGCGCACGGGCGTGGGCACCGGATGGCCATAAGCGCCGGTATTGGCGGCGTCCAATAGCTCCATCACGCGCAGGTTGATTTCACCGCATTTGAGGCACAGCCGCAGCAATTCCGGCACGGTGGGATTTTGGACGCACAGGTAATCCAAAGCCTCGGCAAAGAACGCAAACACCGCTGGATCTTCCTTGCCCAAGATGAGCGCGTGGTCGGCATAAGCAGCGGCACCTTTCACGCCGTACAAAAGCAATTCCTGCAACCCGGCCACATCCACGCCGAGGGCTTTGCGCCGTGCTTCAATGCCGACTTCCAGGGCTTGGCGAATTTGGCCGGGGGCGTCCAGGGCCGGTGTCCATTGGGTGGCACCGTTCAGTTTGGCGGCCTGCTGGCCGTGACGCTGGCAAGCTTCGAGGTACAGGTTGCGGGCGCGCTCGCGAATTTTGAGGCCCTCCCCCAAAATGGCATTCAGGCGGACGCTGTCAAAGTTCACATTGGTGACGGTGGAGAAGAGGGCCTCGACAATGTACACATCCACCTGGCGGTCGGTGGCTCCTAATTGCCGCGCACGATGGGCGTATTGGGCAATGCCCTTCACAACATGGACAATGAGGTCCTGCAACGCGGCAGAATGTTCATCTTTGCCGCAGACGCCAAAATCCTGGCAACCTACGCCGCGGGAGGTTTGTTCACATTGATAACAAAACATGGTTCGATTTCGATTTAATGTTATGGCCCAACTGGCGCACCACCGGCCGCACGCCGTCATGGTTTGCGCAATGACGGTTGGAAGGTAATTCGGGGGCGGGAAACGGGCATTGACGCAAATCAAGTCCACTAATATATAAAAATATCTTAATGCATGTAATAAGTATATGTTATATATATTTACGCTGAGTGAATGTCTCTGCAGGATTGGATTCCCGTGCTCGACAGTCCGGCGGTGATGGGTTAAAAGTACTTTTGTGTACCTGGAATACTACGGGTTAAAAGAGCCGCCATTCGATTTGACGCCGAATCCGCGGTTTTTGTATTTCAGTGCGCGGCACCGGGAGGCGCTCAACCATCTGCTGTATGGCATTCGGGAGCGCAAGGGCTTTGTGCAACTGACCGGCGAAGTGGGCGCGGGCAAGACAACGATATGCCGGGCCTTTCTGGAAAAGCTGGGGCCCCAATATGCCACGGCACTGATCCTCAATCCGGTGCTGGACTCCGACCACTTGATGAAAGCCATCGCCATGGAATTTGGCATCGAGACCAAGGGGCGGGACAGGTTGGAGACACTGGCGGCCATCAACCAATTTTTACTGACACAGGTGGAGCACGGACGCGATGCGGTGTTGATTATTGATGAAGCGCAGGATTTGACAGATGAGCTTTTGGAGCAGGTGAGGCTCTTGTCGAATCTTGAGACGGATGAGCGGAAATTGCTGCAAATCGTGCTGATGGGGCAGCCGGAGCTGCGGGACCGGTTGAATGCGCCGCACTTGAGGCAACTGCGGCAGCGCATCACCGTGCGTTATCATTTGCGGCCGTTGTCGCGGTTGGAGGTGGGACATTACATTCAGCATCGGCTTCAAATTTCTGGAGCCAATGGCGCGCCCTATTTCACGGCCGGGGCCTTGTGGCGGATCCACCGCTACAGCAAGGGCATTCCGAGGTTGATTAATGCGGTGTGCGACAAGTGCCTGTTGGCGGGCTTCGTCAAGCAGCGCGATTCAATTGACTTCAGCCTGGCCGGATTGGCCATCCGCGAGTTGGAAGGAAAGGTGGAGGTATGAGCCTCATCAACGATGCCCTCAAACGGGCCAGCCAGGTGGAAAAAGCCCGTGCCGCGCAGGCTCGTCCAACGCCTGCCATGCAGCCGGTGCCGGTTCCCCATACTCATTCTGGTTTGTCGAGCTGGTTGGTGGGGCTGACGGTGGTGGTTCTTTTGGTGGGCGCCGGCATTGCGTTTTATCTGGCGTGGCAGGCGCGGCAAAACAAGGCTGCGCAACCCATGGCTGTCCGACCTCCGACTCAGAAGCCGGAAGCAGTGGCGCGCACTCAGCCGGCAGCCAACAATTCACCGGCGGTGATTGCGGAGATAAAGCCTGAGCCCAACAAAAAAGTGGAGCCAAAATCTTCGGCAGTGCCTTCACCGCAGGCCGTGGCAACGGTGGCTCCAAAGACTAAGAAGCCTTCAGAAACGGCGGTGGCCCCGAAGGGGGAGGCTGCGCCATCAAAGGCTGTTGTGGCGGAACCAAAGGCGCCGTCTGTGCAACCGGCTGTTGTCTCTCCGCCGGTAACTCAAATGGTTGCTGTGGCCGCGCCTGCTCCAGCGGTCGCTGCGCCTGCAAGTGCTCCTCCTGTGCAACCTTTGCCGGTGCCAACTCCCGCTCCTGCGCCCGCTCCTGCTCCGGTCCCCCCCCCGGTGACGCCTGCAGCCACAACACCCACGCCTGCGCCGTCGCCAGCGGTTGCAAATGTGCCGGCCCCTGCGCCCGTGGTGGTGAATCCTCCGCCAGCGCCTCCACCGGCCCCGCCTCCAGCGCAAGCCCAGGTGGAATTTCCGCCGTTGACGTTGCAGGGGATTTTTTACCGGCCCAAGAATCCATCGGCCCTCATCAACGGGCGTACGTTGTATGTGGGAGACCAAATTGGGGAAGTGAAGGTGATTGCCATTGAGCAACGCAGCGTGAAGGTGGAGCTGCGGGGCGCGGTCAAGGTATTGTGGTTGTGATGGGCTGGCTCAAGGGTTGGCGGCAGGACGCCGTGGCGGCACGGGTGGTGCCGTTTGTGGTGTTTCTATTACTCACGGGTTTGGCCGGGCAATGGGAAGGTGTGCCGCGGTATTTCCTGTATTTGTTAAAGACTTTGGCAGGCGGGTGGTTGCTGTGGTTGGCGCGCAAGGCTTTGGTGGAGTTGGAGTGGCGGTTCAACGCGGCCGCAGTGGGTGCGGGGGTGCTCATCTTTGTTTTGTGGGTCGGTTTGGACCCTTTGTATCCCAAGTGGGGCAGTGCACCCGTGCCATGGAATCCGCACGAAATGTTCGGGCAAGGCACGATGTTGGCCTGGTTTTTTGTGGGGGTGCGGTTATTAGGCTCCACGGTGGTGGTGCCGCCCCTGGAAGAGGTTTTTTATAGAAGTTTTGTCTATCGCTACATCGCCGCCAGAGATTTCTTATCGGTGCCCCTGAATCGTTTTTTGCCGGTGCCGTTTTTAGCCACATCGGCCTTGTTTGCAGTGGAGCATCATGAATGGCTGGCGGGGCTGTTGACCGGTTTTATTTTGCAGGGATTGGTGTTGTGGAAGAACAGGCTGGGCGACGCCGTGACGGCGCATGCGGTGGCGAACCTTTGCCTTGGGCTTTACGTTGTGGTGCGGGGGCAATGGCAATTTTGGTAAGTCCATGGAAACGCTCCTGCCGCCGTGCGTCCTGTACGAGGACGAGCACCTCCTGGTGGTGAACAAGCCGCCCGGGGTGAACACTCACGCGCCAGCCCCCCACGCCGGCGAAGGCATTTATGATTGGTTGCGACATCGGGAGCCGCGGTGGGGCGGGCTGGCCATTATTCATCGTCTGGACAAGGAAACCTCGGGCGTGCTGGTGTTTGCCAAAACAAAACTGGCCTGCCAGTCGCTCACCGAGCAATTCACCCATCGCAAAATTCAGAAACGTTATGTGTTTTTGACGGAGGGCAGGCCTCGGCGGGCTTCATGGACGATGCAATCGGCGATGGCCCGCGCAGGCGAGAGATACATCAGCCGCCCTAGGCGGGGAGACTCCGAGCTGGCCGTGACTCGTTTCCGGGTATTGCGAGATGGGCCCCCTGCGTGGGTGGAGGCCCAACCGCTCACCGGTCGAACGCATCAAATACGCGTGCACGCCGCAGAAAGCGGATGTCCGATTTTGGGGGATGTTTTGTACGGCGGGCCGGTGGCGGCGCGCTTGTGCCTGCATGCCGCAGAGATATCGTTTCGGCATCCAGCCACCGGCAAGGACTTGAGATGGGAAGTGCCCGTGGATTTTTCAACCGAGCCGGTAATGTTGCTCCGGCAGGCGTTCATTCATCCCGAGGAAACGGATGCTTACCGACGCCTGCACGGTGCCGCCGACGAGCGGCCGGGTTTATACGTGGATAAGTGGGGGGAATTCTGGCTGGCACAAGCAGCCACCCTCCCGTCGGGCATGTCGCCGCCGGAGGGCGGTGGACTTTATTTCAGACCGTGGTTGCCAAGTGTGCGCGGCAAGTCCGCTCAGGACGTCTCGCCGCGTCATGTAGCGGGGAAGCAGGCGCCAGAATACTTTCTCATCCGCGAAAACGGGGTGGCGTTTGAAATACGATTTTCCGAGGGGTATTCAGTGGGCCTTTTTCTAGATCAGAGGGACAATCGCCGCCGTTTGCTTGTCGGGCATGTGGCACGGGATTTTCCCTTGTACAAACATCCGCCGCCGCATGAAGTGCTAAATGTGTTTGCCTACACCTGCGGGTTCAGCGTTTGCGCTGCGTTGGGTGGGGCGCGCACCACCAGTCTGGATTTGTCCCGCAAATATCTGGAATGGGGCCGGCGCAATTTTGCGTGGAACAAACTGGATGCGGCGACGCATGATTTCATTTACGGCGATGCCTTTGAATGGCTGAAGCGGCTTGCGCGCAAGGGGCGTCGTTTTGATGTCGTGCTGTTGGACCCGCCCACGTTCTCCCAATCGCGCGAGCATGGGGTGTTCCGGGTCGAGAAGGATTACGCGGAGCTGGTTCAACGGGCGTTGCCCCTGGTGCGGGCGGATGGTGTGCTGTTGGTGTGTGCAAATGCAGCGACGTTGCCGGCGGCGCGTTTTGTCGAGATGGTGCATGGGGCGGTGGCCCGCGGCGGGCGTGTCATCCGACAGGAACACTACGCCCCGCAACCGCCGGACTTTCCCATCAGCCGTGAGGAGCCGGCGTACCTCAAAACGTTGTGGCTGCGATTGACTTGAAGCAAAGGAGTGGCCTATGAAAAAAAATAATGCGGTTTCGCGCGTTCCGGAGAATTTTCGCAGGTTGCTGCCACCGCCCCTGCGATGGCGCAGGGATTTGGCGGGGGTGTTGATTCCCGAAGAGCGGCTGGCACGGCGTGTGAGGCAGCTTGCTGCGGCGATTCAGCGGGATTACCGGCAACGCGAGCCGGTGTTGGTGGCCTTGTTGAGCGGGACGGTGGTGTTGCTGGCGGATTTGATTCGCCACCTGGAAATGCCGTTGCGGTTGGATTTTCTGGGGGTGTCCAGTTACGGCACCGGCACCACCGCCGGCGAACTTTCTTTCAGCAAGGAGCTTCGTCTGGACATTCAGGGCAAGGATGTGTTGGTGGTGGAGGATATTTTGGACACAGGTCGCACCTTGGCCGCTGTGCTGGAAAAACTGCGTGCCCTGCGTCCGCGCGATTTGCGCGTGTGTGTGTTGTTGGACAAGCCGGCCCGCCGTCAAGTGCCCGTGGCAGCCCATTACATCGGGTTTCGGATTCCCGACTATTTTGTAGTGGGATATGGTCTGGATTTTGCAGAGCGTTATCGCAACCTGCCATTTATTGGAGTGTTGAAGCCGGAGAAATACGCCACGGTCGTGGCTGGCGGTTGAGCGCTGCCGGGTTGCAAGGGCGTCAGCGGTGGCACAATTTAGGTGACGAGAGAAACGTTTGGAATGGCGGCTCAATTCTGCTTGTGCGCGGCCAGCCCCAGGCTCAAGATGCATTGCAGCTCGTATGAGCAAGACAGAAGTAATGGATTTGTACTTCATTGCCGCCCGCCATCAATTGCTTGAGCTGGCGGCATTTCTGGACCGGGTGGAGCGCGCTGAAGGAACGGCGGATTTCCGGCTGGCCGCTTTGCGGCGTGCTTTGCCGTTGCTGCAACGCTCGCGGGGGCCGCGGGTGGCGAAAATCCTCACGGCCTTGAGCGACAGCTCGCGCCATCCCATTCCCCGTGCCACGACGAAGTCCGCCTGTGGCGCGTGTCCTCCGGCGTCTGGGCGCCGGCGTGCGGCCAAATCTTAAGCTCTGGTGGCTCGGATTATGCGTTACATTGAGCCGCATGCCCACATGGTCAGCCGCACGACAGACGACTACCGCGCCATGGTGGCCGCCGGATGTGCAGCGGTGACGGAGCCTGCGTTTTGGGCGGGATTTGACCGCAGTTCGGTGGATGCCTTTTATGATTATTTTTGTCAATTGACCGATTATGAGCCGCGGCGGGCGACGCGCTATGGCTTGCCGCATTATTGTTGGCTGTGTGTGAACCCGAAGGAATCCGAGGATGCAGGGTTTGCGCGGGAGGTGTTGAAAATCATTCCGGAATTCCTGCCGCGTCCCACGGTGCTGGGCATTGGAGAAATCGGGTTGAACAAAAACAGCCGCAATGAGCTGGCCATCTTGGAGGAGCACATCGAGCTGGCGGTGAAATATGATTTGCTCATTTTGGTTCACACACCGCATTTGGAGGACAAACTGAAAGGGACACGCCTGACGTTGGACGTGCTGAAGGCACATTCCAAGGTGCGTCCGGAGCGGGTCATTATTGATCACGTGGAGGAGCATACGATCGCGATGGTGCTTGAGGCGGGCTTTTGGGCCGGCATCACTCTGTATCCGGATTCCAAAGTCTCTCCGGCGCGTGCGGTGGACATGCTGGAGGTGTATGGACCGGAGCGGCTCTGGCTCAACAGCGCGTGTGACTGGGGGCACAGCATCCCGCTTAATGTGCCCTACACCGCCATGGAAATGCGCCGTCGCGGGCACACGGTGGCGGAGGTGGACCGCATCATCTTTCAAAATCCCTGCCGGTTTTTGCGGCAGAGTCCGCGCTTCGAGATTCCGGAAGTGCCCGGTTGAGCTGCAGCAGCGTATTCCTTTTCTTGCGCATGCAACTGCGTTACGGACTTCATCTGGCCTACTGCACCAACATCCATCGCGGAGAGCGCTGGGCGGAGGTGTTGGCGGCTTTGGAGCAACACACTTTGGCTGTGCGCGAGGCTGTCTGTCCCGCGCGTCCGTTTGCCATCGGGTTGCGATTGGGCGCGCAGGCCGCCAAAGAGTTGGGTGACCCCGCCACGTTGCTGGAGTTTCAGCGGTGGCTGGAGCGGCATGAATGTTATGTCTTCACCATCAACGGCTTTCCCTACGGTCCTTTTCACGGAACCACCGTCAAGGAACAGGTGTATCAACCCGACTGGACCACACCGGAGCGGGTGGAGTACACCGTGCAACTGGTGGACATCTTGGCGCAACTGCTGCCGCCGGATGTCGAGGGGAGCGTGAGCACCGTCCCTGTTTCCTTCAAGGGCGCCCTGCGGCATCCTGAGCAGGAGGCGCAGGCGCGACGGAATTTGTGGACGTGTGTGGACCAGATTCACAAGATTTGCCGCCGTTACGGCCGCAACCTGCACTTGGGATTGGAGCCGGAGCCGCTGTGCACTCTGGAAACTACGCGCGAAACGGTGGCGTTTTTTGAGCGCCTTCACGCCGACCGCCCCGGTGACACCCGGCTGGAAGAATTGCTCGGCGTGAACTACGACTGTTGCCATCTGGCCATCCAATTTGAGGACCCGAAGGAATCGCTCGACACCCTGCGCCGCCACGGCATCCGCATCAGCAAAATCCACTTGAGCAACGCGCTGAAAGTGACCCCCACGCCCGAGGTGCGCGCAGCCCTTCAGGCTTTTGTGGAGCCGGTGTATTTGCATCAAGTCGTGGCTTCGGATCATTGGGCCCAGCTCACCCGCTTTGTGGATTTGCCGGAAGCCCTGGCTGCCGCCGCGGCATGGTCCGCTGAGCAACCGCTGCCCGAATGGCGCATTCACTTTCACATTCCCTTGCATCATCCGCCCGATGCCCTTTTCGGCAACACAAGCGAGCACGTGACGGGCGTGTTGGATTATCTAGCGAGCCGGCCCAACCTCTGCAGCCATCTGGAAATGGAAACGTACACTTGGGAAGTCATGCCCGAGGGCTTGCGCCAACGCTGTGTGGTGGATCAAATCATGGCCGAGTACCAATGGACCCTTGCAGAGTTGAAGCGCCGGCAACTGGCTTGAGACGGCAACACCATGTTTGAATCGGCGCAATTGGGCGGGCAAACCCTGACACCGGCGCGTGTATGTGCGCCATTGGCGGGTTACACCCACAGCGCCTTTCGCCGCTTGTTGGCCGAGCTGGGCGGATGTGGCGCCCTATGGACGGAGATGCTGGCGGCCCGCAGGCTGGTATCGGAGGATTTTCACACCTCACCTTGGTTAAAGCGGCGCCCGCAGGAAGGGCTGGTGGTTTATCAATTGATGGCCCACCCCAAAGACCCGCTGGAAAAAATCCTCGAGCGCATGGCGGCCCACGGCGTGCAGGCGGTGGATTTGAACCTGGCCTGCGATGCCCACAATATCCGCGCCATGGCCTCGGGCAGCGCGTTGTGGGACGACCGCGAAGGCATGCGCCAAGTGGTGACGCGCGTGCGCTCGTTGTGGCGCGGTTGGTTCTCAGTCAAAATCCGTTTGGGCCACCACCGCAGCGATTGGCAGGAGGTGTTTCGGGATCGCATGAAAATGCTCGAAGACGTCGGCGTGGACGTGGTGGTGCTGCATGCGCGTTTTTTTGAGGACAAATACCGGCGCACGGCCCGATGGCAATGGATTCCCTGGGCGGCTGGTTTGACGCGCCTGCCGCTCATTGCCAATGGCGATTTGCAAAGCGCGGCGCAGGTTGCTGAGTTGGCCGAATGGCTGGCGCCGGCGCGGGCCATCATGGTGGGGCGCATGGCCGTGGTATGCCCGTGGGTGTTTGCCCATTGGGACAACCCGCAACCGGTGGATTATGCGGCCGTTTGGAACCGGTACTGCGATTTTGTGGAGGAGGATTTTCCGCCGCTCATGGCCTTGCGCCGGATTCAGTCCTTCGCCCGCTACTACGCATTGCATTTCATGTATGGGCACCAGTTCCACACCACTGTGGCGCGCATGCCCACCGTGGCTGCGGCGCGTGAATACGCGAATGACTTTTTTGCGCGGGGGCCTGCGCTCAACCGCACGTTGATGTTGTCGGGGTTGCGCTGAACTCGGCCGCTCAATCGCCGAGAAGCTTTTTCAGTTGGGCGCGCGCGGCATCCTCGCGTGCGTTGGCCCCTTTGCCGCGCCACTCACGGCGGGCAAAATCAAAGTATTCGCAAAAGTTGGCCAGGTGTTTTTCTTGGACAAGATCGGCGCGTTTTTCGCGGCACTGCTCGGCGACCTTGGGATCGTAATGCACACAATTCAGGCACACCTTGAGGTCGGCTCCGCATTGGTGGCAAACCTCGGTGCGCCCCGGATTTCCGCGGAGGGGATATTCCCACCCGCACTGATAACAATGGCGGGTCAAAGCCATGGTAGGACTCAAGTCAGGTGAGTAAAAATGTCGCGATAAAACTCGGGATGGCTTTCCCAAGTTTGAGCCGTGATGATGCGTTTTTCCTTGTCCACCACGCTCTGGCGGTTGACCCACCGGGCGCCGGCGAGCTCGGCTTCGCTGCGGACGTTGCAATAGCAGGTCAGCTCGCGACCGGCCACCAACCCGGCCGCCACGAGAACTTGGATGCCGTGGCAGATTGCAAAAATCCACCGGCCCTGCCGGTGCATCGTCTGCACAATTTGAATGAGCTTGCGGTCATGCCGCAAAAATTCAGGAGCGCGCCCGCCGATAATCAGCGCCGCATCATATTGCGCAGGCTTTACATCCTTCAGCGCGATGTCGGCCTGAATGAGATAGCCGGGTTTTTCAATGTACGTGTTCCAGCCCGGCGCAAAATCGTGGATGACGGTATTCAGAAGTTTCTTCTGGGTGGCGGCGATGACAGGCTTCCAACCTGCCTCCAGAAAGCGGTGCCGGGCATAATAGATTTCCTGCGATTCCCCGGCGTCATCCGTCACAATTAAAATGCGCTTGCTCATAGTATGGTTCTGTTTGACCCTTCAAACTTTAGACGCTGGACACTCAAAAGCAATCCCCAAACCTTGTGTTTGGATCGGGAACTTGTGGCGCGGACGCTGCAAGGTTGCGCGCGGCTCCGGCTCATGGCAAAATGAGCCTTGGCCATGCGTTCCCATCATGCGTTGGTGATAGTTTCCGGCGGCCAGACCGGTGCCGACCGTGCTGCATTGGATTTTGCGCTCCATCACGGCTTTCCGCATCGAGGGTGGTGCCCTGCCGGGCGGCTGGCTGAGGATGGGAGGCTGGATGCCTGTTATCGTTTAACCGAAACGCCTTCACCGGCCTATGCGCAGCGCACCGAGTGGAATGTGCGGGATTCGGATGGGACGGTGATTTTCAGCCTGCACGAAAATCTAAGCGGGGGCACGCTGTTGACCTATGAATATGCGCGGCAGTACGGCAAGCCGGTATTGCTGCTTATCGCGGATCAAACTGAGGAGCCTGGGCGTGCTTTGCGCCGGTTCATCCGGCAGCATCACATTCGCGTCCTGAACGTCGCAGGGCCACGGGCTTCATTTGCACCGCAAATTGGCGCCTTTGTGGAACGCGTCCTGTCCGAGGCCCTCCTGAAGAAACACCGCCCCTCCCACAAGCCATCCCTAAAACCTACCTCAGCCCTTTGAGGGCGCGTTGCAGTTGCTTATTTATACACCCGCTTCCATTCCTTGAGGCGGTTGTCGCTGCCGAAGGTGAGGCGGAGGTACATGTCGGGTGAGCCGGGTTCAAACCATACGGTGGGGACAGGATAATAGCCGTAGCCGCTGACCACAGAGCGGCCGGGGTGCCCGCGGGCGGTAAGCCATTCGGCCACGCGGGTGCCGTCTTCCAAAGTGGCGCTTTTATCGGGGGGCCCCATTTCGCGCACGGCCTGGTCATAGGTGTATTGGCCGATGCGTGCGTTCCAGGTGGCCGAAGTGGAGGCGCAACCTGCAGCGATGAGCACCAGCAGAAGCGCCGTCAGCATCGGGAGCAACCGTTGCACGAGAGAAGTTTGTTTCCGCATGGAATAAATATACCTCAAGAAGTGGCGCGCACTAGAAAGACGGGAATGGCTCCGTATTTCTTGGCCAACTGCTTGGTGCCGACGTAATCGCAGGTGAACTCGGCCACGCCCTCGGCGGTGGCCAGGGCCGCAAAGGCCTGGCTGGCGTAAATCTGACCTTCCTCGGCCACCGGTTCGATGCGGGCGGTGCGGTTGACATGCGCGCCGTTGTAGGTGAGCTTGCCCAGCACCGGGTCATAGCACGCAAAGACCGGCCCGGCGTGCAAAGCAATGCGGATGTTCAATTCGTGGGGGAGGTCGTAGCGACTCCAGTCGGTCCCGCGCACCAAATCGCGCAGGCGGAGCGCAAACACCCCGGCATCGCGCACCGTGTCAAACACGCAGCATACGGCATCGCCCCAGGTGTTTTTGTGTATGGGTTGATGGGGCAGGCTTTGCATCAAATCGGCCACCTGACCAAGGAAATGTTGAACAAAGGGGACCACCTGGATTTCGGTCAGGCGGGTGAAGCCGACAATATCGGCAAAGAGCATGGCCTTGATTTCCTGGGGTGCCAGGGGAGCCGGAATTTCCGGCAGCGCGGCGGGCGCAAGGCTTGGATTGTCCCAGTCGGGCGGGGGTGAATTTTTCTCAAGCAATTCGTTGAGGCGGATGATTTCCACCGGTGCGCCACGACGTTGCCAAAACTCAACAAAGCTGTGGGTGCCCCCCATGCCATCGCCTGCCTGTCCATTCCAGAGCGCCAGCGGCACGACATCCAGACCGAAAAACCGCCCCTTGAGCAGTGCCATGCCGTTGAGGGCACGGTTGCAATAATCAAAAGCGGCGCCGTCGTTTGCGTTGCCGTGTTCACTGAGCACGGTCACCGTCGCAGCGGCGGCGAGCACCCGCTCAAAGCGTGCCCCGAAATCCCGGCCGGGGATGATGTCCACGCTGCATTTGCGGAAGTCGCGTTGGTTGAAGGGGAGGGCGATGTTGATTTCGCCGCCCCTTTCGAGCATGGCTTCGGCAAAGAGCAAATCGCCGCCACAGGCCAGGGAGCAAAAGCCGATCTGGGCCTGCATGGCTTCCAGCCGCCGGGCCAGGGCGGCCTTGGCGGGACCTTCAAGCCACAGGGGAAAACGGCATTGTTTGCGGTCGGGCCGGTCAAACATGTGGCCGGAAAAGACCACCATGCGCGGCATTTGAAAGCAGTGATCCAGCAGGTTGGGATTGCCGGTGATGTTTTCCAAGAGCAGGCGCGCCTGGGCTCGGGTGCGGCTGAGGACGGCCAGTTTGTCCCCACCGATGGCGGTGGCGTGGCGGTAGTGTTGTTCGGCTTTGGAAAAATCTCCAAGGATGATGGCGGCCTCGGCCAGCGTGGCTTCGAGCCAGTAGCGTTCATCCGAATCGGGGGGCAGATGCTCCAGGGTGCGTTCGCACAAATCGGAGACTTCCTGCGCCACTTGACGGGCAATTTCTTTTTCCCCGGCCATGTAGCCGGTGGTGGCGGCGTTGATGCCGGAGTAATAACCGCGGTTGCGCTGGTAGGAGGTGTAATACAAATCAAAGCTGATGCGCAGGTGTTTTTGGCGTTCCTCCGGGTCGCCTGCCATCGTGTAAAAATCCTTGTGGGTGCGGGCCAGGATGCCAAGGGTTTCCTCGTCTTGATGGCCGGACTGGCGGAGTTGGTCGAGGATGGCATTGGCGCGGCGGGTGGCGCCGGTGCGTGCCAGAGCCAGCGCCTGCAATTGGGTCAGCCGCAGATCGTCTTTGAATGTCTGCAATCCTTCCGCGGAGATGTCGAATGCCAGAAAAGCCTCGCCCAGTCGCAACGCAGCATCCACGGCCCGGCGGTACAAGTCCACGCTTTGGGCCCATACCGTGGGGGAGTGCTGCTCCCAGATGCGGCGCAAATCTGCAACGGTGAGCTTGGGATTTTTGCGGATTTGATAAAGGGTATCTTGAAGGACTTGCCGGGAATCATTATCGGCCATCAAGGGCTCGCCTTGGGGGCCGGTGACGGCATAACCCAGGCCCAGGATAGCCCGGATGGTTTCCAGAGCTGTGGCGCGATTCAGTTGTTTTTCCTCCTCGCTTAATTCGGCATAAGGCACCAAGCAGGGGTTTTCCTTGCGTTCGTCGTCGCGGTGTGGGCCAGGCTTCCAACCTTGGGCCAGGCGTTCCTTGAGCCAGGCCTCATGATTATAGGCCGCCAATTGTTCCACCAACCGCCGGATTTCCTCCGTCAGTTTCAGCGGCGGCGTTTCTACGGGAATGTTTGAGTCGGTGGCCATGGCGGATGACGGCGGTGGGCACTCGTCCACCGCGGCAACGTAACATCCTGCGCTGGTCGTCATATAAACTATTATCCCATGCTTGTGCAAGCAAGTTGCGGACCCAATTTTTTGTGAGTGCATCTTGGCGTTGCCACCAAGGGGGTCCGCTGCCTAACATGCTGCGTCATGAGCGCCGCCCCACATCGCGCCCGCCGTTCCGGCCGTTCTGCTGCCAAGCCGGGCCGGAAGTCATGGGCCGCATGGGTGGCTCTCGGGGTGGGATTGGTGGTGGCCTTGGGCGGACTGTATTGGTGGCGGACACAACCGCAATCCCCCGCAGCACCCCCCCCTTCAGGCTCGCCTGCCGCAGCCGCCTCGGTGGCCTCTTCGCCGTCAACCAACAACGTGGATTATTTTCAATTGGCCCCTGAGCGTGAGGTGTTTGCGCAATACGGCGGATCGGAGAGTTGCCGCGAATGTCATGAAGAAGCTTACGCGCACTGGAGGCAATCGCATCATGCGCTGGCCGAGCGGCCTGTGGATGCGGAAAAGGACCGTCCGGCATTTGACCCGCCCCGGGCCTTCAAACACGGGACTCAGTTCACTGGCGTGCGGTATGAGCAGGGACGTTTTGAGGTGCGCACACCGGGGGTCACAAATCACGGGCCTTTTGTCGTGGACCGCGTCATCGGTCATTTGCCGTTGGTGCAGTTTTTGACCCCTTTTCCGGGGGGGCGGTGGCAAACGCTGGAGGCCTCTTATGACCCCCGTTCCAATGAGTGGTTCAATGTGTTCGGCGAAGAGGACCGACAGCCCGGCGAATGGGGGCATTGGACGGGCCGCGGGATGAATTGGAACAGCATGTGCGCCGGCTGCCACAATACGCGCTTGCGCAAAAATTATGATCCGCCTACCGACACCTACCGCACCACCATGGCCGAGCGCAGTGTCGGTTGCGAAGCCTGCCACGGCCCGATGAAAGATCACAATGAGTGGCAGTATAAAAACAAAAATTCAGGCCGTCCGGACCCCACCCTGCGCAAAATGAGCCGTCAACAAATGCTCCACACCTGCGCCTTTTGCCATGCGCGCCGGATGGACTTGACCGGCGACTTTAAGCCTGGGGACAACTTTTGGGACCATTTCATGCTACAGACGGTGGACGCCAGCGACATCTTTTATCCCGATGGCCAAATTCGGGACGAAGATTACGAGTTTGCCCCGTTTTTAGGCAGCCGGATGCACGCGCAGGGGGGTGTCACTTGCGCCGATTGTCATCACCCGCACACCATGAAGACGCTGCTGCCGGGAAACCTGCTTTGTGCCCGGTGCCATGAGGGCTCCCATACCAACGCCCCCATCATTGATCCGGTGAAGCACAGCTTTCACAAGGTGTTCAATCCATTTATGAACACCAACGGCGAGCTGGTGGAAGTGGACCTGAACACCACCGACTTCAAAAACATCAAGGAAACCGGCGGGCAATGTGTCAATTGCCACATGCCCCAAACAGTGTACATGCAGCGGCACTGGCGGCATGACCACGGCTGGACCATTCCCGATCCCCTGTTGACCAAGCAGTTTGGCATCCCCAACGCTTGCAACCGCTGCCACACCACCAACAGCGTGGATTGGGCCATCGAATGGGTGGACAAGTGGTACGGCGAAAAAATGAACCGCCCCTACCGGCAACGCGCTCAAACAGCCGCCCGCGCCCAGCGTGGCGATCCGGCAGCCCGCGGGCCGCTGCTGGAGATGCTCACCCGGGACCCCATCCCCTATTGGCGGGCCGTGGCCGCGAATTTGTTGGAGCCGTGGATTAACAATCCTTCGGTCATCGGCGCCTTGGTGCGGCAAATGTCGGACACCAATGAATTAGTGCGCGCCCATGTGGCAATGGCGTTGGGCGGCCTGACACGCAATGGCACACCCGCTCCGCCCGCAGTGGAAAGCGCGCTGCGGGCTGCGCTGCTGGACCCCATTCGTGCCGTGCGTTTCCAAGCCGCCTCGGCTCTGCGAGGCCGCCTGGAGCCGGAATCACCGGTCATGCGGGAAATGCTCCACACTTTGCAATACAACGCCGACCAGCCCGGCGGCCAGTTGCAGTTGGGGTTGTATCATCTAGCCCGAAATAACGGAGCGCAGGCGGCGGTGCACTTCCAAAAGGCTGTGGAATGGGACCCCCGTTCGCCGTCCATCCGGCATGAATACGCCGTGGTGCTCAGCCAGGCTGGCCGTATTCAGGAGGCGGTGCAACAGTTGCGCGAAGCGGTGCGCCTGGCGCCGCTGGATGCCGAGATGCGTTACAAGCTGGCCCTGGCTCTGAATGAGGCCGGAGATTTGCCGGCTTGTGCAGCGGCCTTGGAGGAGGCGGTGCGACTGGACCCCAACCATCATCGCGCATGGTACAATTTGGGGTTGGCACGCAACGGCCTTGGGGATCCCACGGCCGCGGTGGATGCCCTGCGGCGGGCCGAGGCGCTCGCACCGGCGGACCCCCGCATTCCCTACGCCGCCGCCACCATCCTGGCGCGCATGGGGCGCATGCCCGATGCCCGCGCCGCTGCGCGCAGGGCGCTCGCCATTCAACCCGATAATCCCGACACCCTCCGGCTGGTGCAATGGTTGGAATCCCAGCGCTGAACATCCGCGCGGCGAAGGACCGCGGAATCGTCCATGACAAAAAAACGGCCGGGCGATGAACCCGGCCGTCTGAATTTTAATTTGCTTCCGGCAAGCGCTGGCGCGCTCAAATGAACTCGTTGATGAGATTCTCCAAGTACTCCTGCCGGCCACTGACGTTGGGGGCGGCTTCGCCTTTCTTGAGCATGTAGGCTTCCAATTCCTCGAAGCCGACTTCGCCTTTCTCGATTTTGGCGCCGATGCCGGTGTCCCACGAGCTGTAGCGCTGCTTCACAAACTCGGCCAGGCGTCCGTCCTTGCGGATGGCCGCCGCAATCTTCAGCCCGCGGGCAAAGGCGTCCATGCCGCCAATGTGCGCGTGAAAGAGATCTATCGGCTCAAAGCTCTCACGCCGCACCTTCGCGTCGAAGTTGACGCCGCCGGTGGTGAAGCCGCCGTATTTGAGGATGGTCAGCATGATTTGGGTGGTCAAATAGACGCTGGTGGGGAATTGGTCGGTGTCCCACCCGAGCAGCTCATCACCTGTGTTCGCGTCAATGGACCCGAGGGCACCCGCCGCGCCCGCCACTTCAAGTTCGTGCTGCATGGTGTGCCCGGCCAGCGTGGCGTGGTTGGTCTCAAGATTCAGCTTCAAATGATCCTTCAATCCGTACTCGCGAAGGAAATTGAGGCACGCTGCGGCATCGGAGTCATATTGATGCTTGGTTGGTTCCTTGGGTTTGGGCTCAATGTAAAACTGCCCTTTGAACCCGATCTTCTTTTTGTAATCCACCGCCATGTGCAGGAACTTGGCCAGATGGTCCAGCTCCCGCTTCATGTTCGTGTTGTAAAGAGTGGAGTAACCTTCACGCCCGCCCCAGAACACATAGCCCGCGCCACCGAGCTCATGGGTGACCTCAAGACATTTCTTCACCTGCGCCGCCGCATAGGCAAACACATCGGCGTTGCAACTGGTGGCCGCGCCGTGCACGTAGCGCGGATGGGCAAACAAGCAGGCCGTGCCCCAGAGCAACCGGATGCCGGTGCGTTGCTGTTCCTCCTTGAGCACCTTCACCACCGCATCGAGATTTTTGTTGGTCTCGCGCAGATTTTTGCCTTCCGGGGCGACATCACGGTCGTGAAAAGCATAGAACGGCGCCTGCAGCTTTTCCATGAACTCGAAGGCCACCCGCACGCGGCGCTGGGCGTTTTTAAGCGAGTCGGTACCATCATCCCAGGGACGGATCATCGTGCCGGCCCCAAAAGGGTCCACCCCACGCCCGCGGAAAGTGTGCCAGTACACCACCGAAAACCGGAGGTGCTCCTTCATCGTTTTGCCTTCCACCACCTCGTCCGGATTATAATGCTTGAACGCCAGCGGGTTTTTGGATGTTGGGCCTTCGTACTGGATTTTCTTGATTTGAGGAAATGCTGCGGCAGCCATAATTGATAGTGTTTCAGTTAAGGTTTGTGTTGGTACTTTTACACGGCCTTCTTGCTAATGGAAAACCCCGCCCCGCGCAAGCGATTTATGCCGGAAATCCCACCCGACAACACTTGGATGCTAGTGCCGGTGTGCCAGCCCATGAAGCAAGGGCAGGGGGCGTTGGCGGACTCTAAAGGCTGCGAGGGGGTGTTAATCGTAAAGAATGTCAGGGTGGGGTGAGTTGGTGGAGGAGGGCGGTGGCGGCGCGGGAGAGGGGGCGTTGGCGGGGCCACAGGGCGACGATGGTGCGCTGCGGGCGCGGAGGCTCCAAACGCCGGTAAACGGGTTGCCGTTGTTTGGACGCTCCGGCCCGCACAGCCATAGCGGGAATAAGGGAGAGGCCCATGCCGGCGCAAACAAGGGCTTGGATGGTTTCCAGTTGGGCGCTGCGAAAACTGATATTGGGCCGGACGGCGCGCCGCTCGCAGAAGTGAAGCACCTGGTCCCCAAGACAGTGGCCCTCTTTCATGACAATGAAGCGTTCATGCTCCAAGTCTTTCGCGCGCAGCAGGCGTTTCTGCGCCAAAGGGTGATTGGGCGGCAGGGCAACAAGAAGTTCTTCTGCAAACAGTTCACGTACTTCAAAGCGGTTGTCTGTAATTGGCAGGCTGGCCAGAGCGAGATCAATTTCCCCCGATAATGCAAATTTAAGCAACTGCGCGGTGGTATCCTCAACCACAACCATTTCGACATTCGGATGTTTCGCGTGAAAACGGCTCACCAGCGGCGGCAGCAGATAGGGGGCCAGTGTGGGCAGAACCCCCACCGTCAGCGTGCCCCGCAACAGGTGTTGGGATTCTTCGGCTTCGCGTTTGGCGGCCTCCACCTCCTGGAGGATGCGCTCGGCCCGCCGCAAAAACGCCTCGCCCGCGGGAGTCAACCGGGCCTGCCGTTTGAGGCGCAGAAACAGCCGCTCACCGAGTTCCTGCTCAAGTTTTTGAATCTGCTGGCTCAAGGAGGGCTGGGAGACATGGCATTGCTCGGCAGCTCGCGAGAAATTGCCCGCGCGGGCCACCGCCACCATGTAGCGCAGTTGGTGCATTTCCATAGGCAATACCTATGGTAAATCAAGGAAACAAGTATTTCAACCAATCGTAGGAAAGTGCTTTAATTTGAACATGAAGCACGCGCTTGCTGTGCGCGCTGCTGACTGAGTCGTCGTAGAAAACCAATTGCACTTTGTACCATGAGCACTGAAGCCAAATGCCCCTTCCAACACGGCGCCGGCCTGGCCGGCAGCGTCCCCGCCGGTGTCGGCACCACCAATCGTGACTGGTGGCCCCATGCCTTGCCGCTGGAAATCCTGCACCAGCACTCCACCAAGTCCAACCCGATGGGTGGAGACTTTAATTACGCCAAGGAATTTCAGTCGCTCGATTACGCGGCTTTGAAGAAGGATTTGGCGGCCCTGATGACCGATTCCCAGGACTGGTGGCCTGCGGACTTTGGGCACTACGGCGGCCTCTTTATCCGCATGGCGTGGCACAGCGCGGGCACCTACCGCATCGGCGACGGCCGCGGCGGCGGTGGCCGCGGGCAGCAACGTTTTGCGCCGCTGAACAGTTGGCCGGACAATGTGAGCCTGGACAAGGCGCGCCGGTTGCTCTGGCCCATCAAACAAAAATACGGCCGCAAGATTTCGTGGGCGGACCTCATGATCTTGGCAGGCAACGTTGCGCTTGAGACGATGGGCTTCAAGACGCTTGGTTTTGCGGGCGGGCGCGAAGACACTTGGGAGCCAGACCTCGACGTGTACTGGGGCAAGGAGCAGAAATGGTTGGAGGACAAACGCTACTCAGGCGACCGCAACCTTGAAAACCCGCTAGCTGCGGTGCAGATGGGCCTCATTTACGTCAACCCCGAAGGCCCCAACGGCAACCCCGATCCCGTGGCCGCAGCCCGCGACATCCGCGAGACCTTCCGACGCATGGCGATGAACGACGAAGAAACCGTTGCGCTCATTGCGGGTGGACACACCTTCGGCAAAACGCACGGCGCCGGCCCGGCTTCACACGTCGGCCCCGAACCCGAAGCCGCCCCCATTGAACAACAGGGCCTCGGCTGGAAAAGCACCTACCGCACCGGCAAAGGCCCCGACACCATCACCAGCGGCCTCGAAGTCACCTGGACCCAAACGCCCACGCGCTGGAGCAACTACTACCTCGAAAACCTCTTCAAGTACGAATGGGAATTGACCAAGAGCCCCGCGGGCGCGTGGCAATGGGTGGCCAAGAATGCACCGGAAATCATCCCCGATGCCTTCAATCCAAACAAAAAGCATCGGCCCACAATGCTGACCACCGACTTATCCCTGCGGTTCGACCCGGTGTACGAAAAAATTGCTCGCCGCTTCCTGGAGCACCCCGATGAATTTGCCGATGCCTTCGCCAAGGCCTGGTTCAAGCTCACCCATCGCGACATGGGGCCGCGCAGCCGCTACCTTGGCCCCGAAGTGCCCAAACAAGAATTCCTCTGGCAGGACCCCATTCCGGCGGTGGACCACCCATTGATTGACGCCGCGGACATTGCCGCGCTCAAGGAAAAGCTCCTTGCCTCGGGCCTTTCCGTGGCCGAGCTTGTGTACACCGCATGGTCTGCAGCCTCCACTTTCCGCGGCTCCGACAAACGCGGCGGCGCCAACGGCGCACGCCTCCGCCTGGCTCCCCAAAAATTCTGGGAAGTCAACCAACCTGCGCAACTCGCCAAAGTCCTCGGTGCCCTCGAAAAAATTCAGGCTGACTTCAATCGCTCCGCCACCGGCGGCAAAAAAGTTTCGCTGGCGGACCTCATCGTATTGGGCGGCTGCGCTGCAGTCGAACACGCCGCCAAGCAAGCCGGCTACGATGTCACCGTGCCTTTCCATCCTGGCCGCACCGATGCCTCGCAGGAACAGACCGATGTGGAGTCATTTGCCGTGCTGGAGCCTGTGGCCGATGGTTTCCGCAACTACGTCAAAGGCCAGTACAGCATTCCGGCCGAATACCTGTTGGTGGACAAGGCGCAATTGCTCACCCTCACCGCACCCGAGATGACCGTCCTCATCGGCGGCCTGCGCGCACTTGGTGCCAACTACGGCGGCAGCCGCGACGGTGTCTTCACCACCCGGCCCGGCGTGCTGACCAACGACTTCTTCGTCAACCTGCTTGACATGGGCACGGAGTGGAAGCGGCTGGACGAACCCGGCACGCGCTTTGAAGGCCGCGACCGCAAGACCGGCGAGCTCAAATGGACCGCCACTCGCGTGGACCTCATCTTCGGGGCCGACTCACGCCTGCGCGCCGTTGCCGAAGTCTATGGCGCCGCCGATGGACAGGAAAAGATGGTGCGCGACTTCGTTGCCGCCTGGTCCAAAGTCATGCACCTCGACCGCTTCGACCTGAAATAGCGCCCACCCCTGCGGCTGTTTAGCCGTCGGAAACAACGCGGGAAAAATGTTGAACCGCGGATGAGCACGGATGAACGCGGATTGAGAAGATAACCAAAGGTAAAAACATTCGCGTTCCTCTGCGTTAATCCGCGGTTCCTCCAATCATTTCTGAAAAGACGTTGGAGTTTAGGACGGTTTGCGCGCGGTGATGTCGGCGGAGGCAACGTAGTCGCCGGCACGTTTGCCCGGCAGCCATTCGTTGATGAAGGTGCGGCTGTTTTCTTTGACTGCAACGCGAACGTCCACAAAACCGGCGCGTTGCAGCATGGCCTCGACTTCCTGCACCGTCGCGGCCCCAGCCACGCAGCCGGTGTAAGCGGCGAAGTCCGCCTTCAATTCCTCGGGGATGGGTTGCAAGGCCACGATGTCGGAGACGGCAAGGCGCCCGCCGGGTTTGAGCACACGAAAGGCCTCGGCAAACACGCGCGGTTTGTCCGGCGAAAGGTTGATGACGCAGTTGGAAAGGATGAGGTCCACCGTCCCATCGGCGACGGGGAGGTTTTCGATTTCACCCAGTCGAAACTCGACATTGGAATAACCGCCGCGAGCGGCGTTGGCGCGGGCCTTGGAGATCATTTCGGGGGTCATGTCCACGCCGATGACGCGGCCTGTGGGGCCGGTGCGTTGCGCCGCCAAAAAACAGTCAAACCCGCCGCCACTGCCGAGGTCGAGCACCGTTTCACCGGGCCGTATGCCGGCCAACGCGGTGGGGTTGCCACAGCCCAGCCCCATTTCGGCCCCTTCGGGTGCGGATTGAACATCGCTTGGCGAATAGCCCAGCGTCAAGGCATCGGTGCCGCCAGTTGTTGACGGCTCACCGCAGCAACTTGGACCGCAACCACAACCGCGTCCGGCCGAGCGAGCAATTTCCCCATAACGCGCCCGCACCTGCTGCCGCGTTTGATCCTGTTGAAGGATTTTATCTTCCTGGTTCATATTGTTCTCTATGGCGTCAGGTTTAAGTAAGTTACAGCCATGATACGCTCGAAAAAACACTCGAGCAAGTTAGGGATGCAGAAGGCATTTGGCATGACGTGGCTTTGGAGGCATTTTTAAGTGTATGGCCAAGACTTATTCGACCATGTTGCCGCTGGGGACGCCGGCGCCGGATTTCCGGCTCCCCGATCCTGAGGGCCGGATGGTTGCGTTAAGCGATTTTCGCGAGGCCCCCGTGTTGCTCGTGATGTTTCTCTGCAACCATTGTCCTTACGTCAAACACATCCGCCATGAATTGGCGGCTTTGGTGCGGGAGTACCAGGCCCGCGGTGTGGCCGCGGTGGGCATCAATGCCAATGACGTCAGCGCCTATCCAGAGGACAGCCCTGCCAAGATGGCCGAGGAAATTCGCGCGGTGGGTTATACATTCCCCTATCTGTACGACGCCTCGCAGGAAGTCGCCAAGGCGTACCGCGCCGCGTGCACGCCCGACTTTTTTGTCTTCGACCGCGAGCAGCGTCTTTTTTACCGCGGGCAGTTTGACGACAGCCGCCCGCGGGTGGAGCAACCCCTGCCTGTGACGGGCGCAGACTTGCGCGCCGCGTTGGAGGCCGCGCTGGCGGGACAACCGCCGCCTGAAGTGCAAAAACCCAGCCTCGGTTGCAACATCAAGTGGAAGCCGGGCAATGAACCCGATTACTTTCGCCTCTAAAGGGCTGGCTGCTTGAGGCCCGCATGCTGCAGCGGGCAGGGGGGCACAGCGCACCGGCCTGAAAATCGGTTTGACTTGGCCGCCGGCGACTTCATGCTGGTTTGGTCCAAAGAGAAAGGTTAGTCCATGCCACAAGCCATCATGGATCCAGAGGACGTGAGGCGCTTTGCCGAAGAGCTGCAGCGCTTCAATCGTGATTTGCAAAACCGGCTCAGCTCACTCCAGGCCCGCTTTGCCGCGCTGGGCGAGACCTGGCAGGACCAGGAGCAGGTGAAGTTTGCCGATGAATTCAAGCAAACCCTCAAGGCCCTCAAGCGCTTCATCGAGGTGGCCGATCAACACGTGCCCTATCTCATGCGCAAGGCCCAGCGCATCCAGGAGTATTTGAACCAGCGCTGAGTCATGGCCGAACGCGCCCACGTTTCCTCCACCGAGGCCATTGACACTTTCAAAGCCGCGTTGGTGGTGTACCTGAGCAAGTCACGTCTTCTTTTGGAAGACGCGTGCGACGAAGTATTGCGGCTGCGCACCTGGCTTCAGACCGACCGCCGCCTTTACTGGGAAGCGCAGGTCCGCCGCCGCCAAAAGGTGCTGGAAGAAGCCCGTCAGGCGCTCTTCAGCGCCAGCATGGCCAAGTTGCGCGAACCCTCCGCCGCGGAACGCGCCGCCCTCCAACGTGCCCAGCGCGCACTGGCGGAGGCGGAGGAAAAGCTCAACCGCGTCAAACACTGGACCCGCGAGTATGAGCACCGCGTGGAACCGCTGCTGCGCCAATTGGAAAGTCTGCGCACTGTCCTGACGCATGACATGCCCAAAGGCGTGGCGTATTTGAACCAGATTTTGCAAACCCTCGACGCCTATACCGGTATGAAAGCCCCGGTCATCGAGCCCGCTACCGAAGGAGGGGAATCCGGCGAAAGCGGTTCTTCCACCTCCGCCGATGGAGCCGCCGCCAGCTCGGGCCCCGGCGGGGAAGGAGGCACACCATGAGCGTTGGCAACAACGGCAAAACTTTGGCCGCACTTACCAAGGATTTGATGCTGCGGTGGGAGGAAACGCGCAATTACTGGCGCGACGCCAAGAGCGACGAATTCGAGCGTCGCTTCCTCGCCGAATTGCTGACCGGCGTGGACAAATCCACCGAGGTGTTTGAGCATCTTGAAAAATTGATTCAGCACGTCCGCAACGATTGTGAGTAGTCCTCTGACCATCCCCCAAACGCTGGAGCTGCTGGAGCGCCTCAAAACCCTGGTGCGCGATTGTGCCCGCCGTGAGGAGCAGCTCCTGCGCGATGAACGCATGAAACGCGAGGCCATCGAGCGCCACCACCGCAACGCCATGGAGGAGCTCGACGGCTGGCGCGCCGCCGAAGAGTCCAAAATCCGCGCCAAGTTTGAAGCCCGTCAGACCACCTTGGAGGAAACCTACCGGCGCCGATTGGAGCGCATCCGCCGCGGGCACCGCCCAAGCAAGGCCCAGGCGCTCAAGCGCATTGAGGACCACGAGGGCCGCCAGAAGGTGGCCTTGCAAAAGGCGCAGATGGATGCCGCACGCAACCGCGAGCAGGCGCTGGCCGCCAACGATGCCAACCTCGCAGCCTTCCATGAAAAACTCGGGGCGGTGCGCGGGGAGTTTGAGACCTTGGAATTGCAGGCCCTGCGCGTCATGAGCGGCTATGGCCGTTTCAAAAACTTTTTGCGGGGCGAAGGATTGCCCGAGGAGCCCGAACCGGCGGACGATGAATTTCAACTCCTTGAAAAACTTGGCCAGCTTCGCGCGCAGGTGGAAGCGGAGTTGCAGCAGTTTCGCCGTCGGCCTGCCGCATGGCTCTACCGGTTGATGCCGGTCTGGGTCCAAGCCATCGTTCTCGTCGCCGTGGGGGCAGGGCTGCCGCCATTGCTGCGGTATTTCAAAGCGGGCGACATCTCTTGGGCCCTGAGCGGGGGCGTGGCCGGCGGCTTGTTGGCAGCCACGCTGGCCTGTTATTTTGTGAGTCGCAATTCAGGCACACCCGCCGCACGCCAAATTGCAGCCACCCTCGAGCGCGCACGCCGCTGGCACAACGCCGCCTTGGCCAAGGCCCAGGCACGTCATGCCGCGGAGGTGGAGCGCGTGGAGACTGAGACGCGCCTCGCCAACGAAGAAATCAACCGCCGCTGGCAGGAAGTCACCGCCGAGGCAGCCCGGCTGCGGGAGATTTGGCCGGGCGAGATTGACCGCAAACTGGCGCGTGTCACGGAACACCACGAGCGCCTCAGCGAACAGCGCCTTGCCCAAATCAAGGAACAACTCGAAGTTGCTTTGGCCGGTGTGGAGGCCGAATACGGACGGCGCAAGCACGAGTTGGAAAAAAACCGAAACGAACGCACCGCCCGGCTGAACGCCGAAACCGACGCCCTATGGGCCGCCTTGATGAAAGACTGGCAGGCCCAGTGCGAACCCCTATTGCTGCAGGCGCAGTCCGCAGCCGAGTTTGCCCGGCGGGACACTCCGCCGTGGGAGCCGGCCTATTGGGAGAACTGGACACCCCCTGAAACGGCACGTAATCGCATCAAGTTTGGTCAGCTCGATGTGGACTTGCAGCTCTACGCCGAAGGCGCGCCCAAAGACCCGCGCCTTCCCATGCCAGGCGGCGGCCGCTTGTCCCTTCCGCTGTGGCTCCTTTATCCACAGCAAGGTTGTCTGCTTTTTGAGACCAACCGCGAGGGCGGGGCCGAAGCCATTGCCGCCATCAACAACATCTTGTTCCGCCTCCTGGCCACCACGCCGCCCGGCAAGCTCAGCTTCACCATCATTGACCCCGTCAAACTCGGCCAAAACTTCGCCGGCATCATGCATCTGGCCGATTACGAGGACAACCTCATCAGCGGCCGTATCTGGACACAAACCACCCAGATTGAAGAACGCCTGAAGGACCTCACCGAGCACATGGAGAAGGTCATTCAGATGTATCTGCGCAACGAATACGAAACCATTGCCGAGTACAACGCACAGGCCGGCAAGATTGCGGAAAAATACCACTTTGTAATCATCGCGGATTTTCCGATGAACTTCAGCGACGCCGCCGCCAAACGGCTGTTGCACATTGCCTCCAGCGGGGCCCGTTGCGGTGTGTACACGCTCATCCATTGGGACCATCGTTACACCAGCACCGCCGATTTGGCGCCCGATGTCCTCCGCAAAAACAGCATCTGCATCCAGCGCCCCGGAGACTTCTTCACCCTCGCCAGGCTGGGACCGGTGGGAGTGCGGTTGCAATTAGATTCGCCACCGCCGCCCGAACTGGCAACGGCCTTCCTGCATAAAGTCGGCGAATTAAGCCGCGGCGCCAATCGCGTCGAAGTCCCCTTCGAACAGGTGGCCCCCGCGCCGGAGGAAGTTTGGTCCTTGGACACTGCGGAAGAATTGCGCGTGCCCATCGGACGCAGCGGCGCCACCAAACTCCAATTCCTCGCCATCGGCAAGGGCACCAAACAACATGCGCTTGTCGCCGGTAAAACCGGCTCCGGCAAGTCCACCCTCTTTCACGTCATCATCACCAACCTTGCACGCTGGGCCAGCCCGGAGCAGGTGGAGTTTTATCTGGTGGACTTCAAGAAGGGCGTCGAGTTCAAGTGCTATGCCAACCATCGCCTGCCTCATGCGCGGGTGGTGGCCATTGAGAGCGACCGCGAATTCGGCCTCAGCGTGCTCCAACGCCTGGATGAAGAATTGCGCCGCCGCGGCGACCTCTTCCGCCAGGCCGGCGTGCAGGACCTTGCCGGTTACCGGCGGGCGGGGGGTCCGGAAAAACTTCCGCGGACGCTCCTGCTGATTGACGAATTTCAGGAATTCTTCGTCGAGGATGACCGCATCGCGCAGACAGCGGCGGTGTTGCTCGACCGCATCGTCCGGCAGGGCCGCGCGTTTGGCATCCATGTGATCCTTGGCTCTCAAACCCTCGGCGGCGCCTACACATTGGCCCGGACCACAATGGGCCAGATGGTCATCCGCATCGCCCTCCAATGCAACGAGGCCGATGCCTACCTCATCATGGATGAAAACAACGCCGCCCCGCGCCTGCTCTCCCGCCCCGGCGAGGGCATCTACAACGACTCCGCAGGCGCGCTCGAGGGCAACAGTCCTTTCCAAACGGTCTGGTTGCCGGAAGAGGAACGCGATGAAGTCCTCGCCGCCGTGCGTGCCCGCGCCGATCGCGAGACGCCCCAATACACCGGCCCGGTGGTCTTCGAGGGCAATGCCCCTGCCGACGTGCAGGACAACCACGCCTTGGCGTCCCTCCTTGCCACACGGCCTGCCCAGCCCCCACCCATGGCGCGCTTGTGGCTTGGGGCCCCCAATTCCATCAAAGGCCCCACCGAAGTCGTCTTTCAACGCCGCAGCGGCAACAACCTCCTCATCGTCGGCCAGCGCGATGAAGCCATACTCACCCTGGTCACCGTCGGCGCCGTGGCCTTGGCCGCGCACTACCCCGCCGGCGCAGCTCGCTTTTACTTCCTCGACGCTTCGCCCCCCGAAACTGCGCCGCGTCAGCTCATCGAACAATTGCCCGGCATCATCCCGCATCCCTTCACCCTCGCCAAAAGCGGAGATGTGGGCGACGTCTTGAACGAGCTCGTTCAAGAACTGCGCCAACGCTCCGGCGCCGAAGCGGGAAACACTCCGGAAATATTCCTCTTCATTCACGGTTTGCAGAATTTCAAAAAACTCAAGATGGAGGACGAGTTTGCGTTCTCCATGGATTCGGGCGGCGAGGCCAGTCTTTCGGGCCAGCTCAGCCAGCTTATCACCGAAGGGGCCACCCATGGCATCCATCTGATCGTGGCGGTGGACACATACAACAACGTCAACCGGTTTCTCGGACGCAAGGCGCTGAGTGAATTTGAAATGCGGGTCCTCTTCCAGATGAGCGCCAATGACTCCGCCAGCCTCTGCGACGACCCGGGCGCCAGCCACCTTGGCCTGCACTGCGGACTCTTTTTCAACGAGCAGGAGGGCTACCTCGAAAAATTCCGTCCCTACGCTCCGCCCGGGCGGGAATGGTGGGAAACTGTGGCCCGCGCCTTGAAAGCCTGAAGCGCAACAAACGGCGTTGCATGGGGCGGGCAGGCTGATTACCCTCCCCACCATGCGCTCTCAAGCCAAGTCCGAAGCGTTGTTTGAAGAAGCCCTGCGATACATCCCGGGCGGGGTCAACTCACCTGTCCGCGCCTTTCGGGCCGTGGGCGGACGCCCCTTTTTCGCCGAGCGCGCCGCCGGCGCCCGCGTGTGGGATGTGGATGGCAATGAATATGTTGACTACGTTGGCACATGGGGCCCGGCCATCCACGGCCACGCCCATCCGGCCATCTTGAATGCCGTAAAAACCGCCGCCGACGGCGGCACCAGCTTCGGCATCCCCAATCCGCGGGAAGTGGCCCTCGCCCGATGCATCGTCGAACGCATTCCGAGCGTCGAAAAAATCCGTTTTTGCAACAGCGGCACCGAAGCCTGCATGTCAGCCATCCGGCTCGCACGCGGATTCACGCGCAGGGATAAAATCATCAAATTCGACGGCTGTTACCACGGCCACGCCGATTCCCTGCTGGTCAAAGCCGGCTCCGGGGCGCTCACATTCGGCCATCCCGACAGCGCCGGCGTGCCGGCTGCATTCACACAGCACACCATTGTTTTGCCCTTCAACGATGAAGAAGCCGTCCGCGCGGCTTTTGCGGCCAATCCTGGGCAAATTGCCGGCATCATCTTGGAACCCGTACCGGGCAACGCCGGTTTGTACCTGCCGCGGCCGGGCTATCTGGAATTTTTACGGCGCATCACGCAAGCGGAAGGTGCCCTCCTGATTTTTGACGAAGTCATGACCGGCTTCCGCCTCGCCTTTGGCGGCGCACAGGAGCGGTACGGCATCCGGCCGGACCTGAGCTGCTTTGGCAAAATCATCGGCGGCGGCCTGCCCGTGGGCGCCTTTGGTGGCAGGGCTGAAATCATGGATTTTCTGGCGCCTCTGGGGCCTGTGTACCAAGCCGGCACCTTGAGCGGCAACCCGCTCGCCATGGCCGCCGGCCTCGCCGCACTGGAGCTGCTGCAGGACGGCTCCGCCTACCAACGCCTCGAAAACCTCGGCCAAATGTTGGAAACGGGAATGAAAAACGCCGCAGCCGCAGCCGGTGTGCCTGTCCAGTTCAATCGCTGTGGCTCCATGTTCTGCCTCTATTTCACCAGCGAGCCGATCCATCACCTCGGAGACGCCCTGCGTAGTGACCGCGAGCGCTTCAAACGCTATTTCCACGGAATGCTCCAAGCCGGAGTCTATGTGGCACCGTCTCCCTTTGAAGCCGGTTTCATCTCCACCGCCCACCGCGAAGAAGACATCGATCACACCATCTCCGCAGCACGCGAAATCTTCAAAAAACTCTAACCCACCCTCCACCCCTCCTCCCCACGGCAGCGGGGCAGGGGAAGATTCCCCCAACGGTATTTTTTAAGGATGACTCCTGGCGAAGTTGGACAAGCGAGACAGACGGCATCATCCGCATGCGTGGTTGGAAATCAGGGAAATAAATTGGAGCGAGCGAAGGGATTCGAACCCTCGACAATCACCTTGGCAAGGTGACACTCTACCAGGCTGAGTTACGCTCGCGTCCAGCGTTGTCAGCAGGGAGAATTTACGAAAAACAAGGCGGCAGGCAAGTCTTTTTTATTCTTTTTCCGCCGGTTCGTGGAAAAGGCCGGCAGGGGGGAGGGGCGGGCGGTCTTTGTCGTTGACGATGACGCGGCCGGGATTCAGGAGGTTGACGACGTCTCCGGCTTTGACGGAGCCAAAGTTGGTGGAGTTGACGTAGAGGATGCCGCGGGCGAGGGTGACGCGCAGTGTGGGGCTTTCGTAGGTGAGGCCGACGGGGCTGTCGCTGTGGCCGCTGCTTTCTTCGAGAGGTATGAGGAATTTGACCCCGCCGCCCATCAGTTCGCGTCCGCCGGTTTTGATGATGGGGGCTTCAGAGGGAGGGGGCGGCTGGCTTTTAGGTTTGCAGGCTGAGATGATGAGGGTCAGGGCCGCGAGGGCGACGAACCATTTGGCAAGGGTCAGCATGTTGGAAGTTGTGGGTTAATCGGCGACGGAGACATCCATTTCCGGCGAGTAATAGAGGATGCGCCCGCAATTCAAGCAGGTGACGATTTCTTTGGCGGCGCGGCAGTCCACGACGGTTTGGCGGCTGATGCGCATGTGGCATCCGCCGCAGACGCCGTGGTCAATGCCGACGATGACGTTGTCGCCGCGTGCTTTGAGAAGGCGCTCGTAACGGTGCAAAATGGCGGCATCCACCCCTGCGGCCAGCCCGGCGCGGTCGGCGCTGACAGCGTCCAGGTCTTTTTTGAGGTTGGCTTCGCGCTGGTTGAGTTGGGCGATTCGGTCATCGGCCATTTTTTTGGCCTCGGCAGCGGCCTTGTTGGCGGTTTCGACCTGTTTTTGGGCGGCCTCGATTTTTTCCATGATGTCGAGGATTTGGTTTTCGAGGTCGAATTTGAGTTTTTTGTTCAGCTCGATTTCATGGCCGAGGGCGCGGAATTCCTCATTTTTGCGGGTTTGAAATTGTTGGGTGGCGTAGCGCTGGATCAATTCGTTTTTGGCCTCCACCTCAAGCTCCAGGCGTTTGCGTTCGGTCTCCAGGGTTTTGACGTGCAAACGAGCCTGCTCCAATGCCGCCTTGGCGGCATCGGCCATGGCTTGGGCCTCGCGTCGTTCCGCGGGAATGCGTTCCAATTCCATGCGCAACCGGCTCAAACGGCGGTCGCGGTCCTGGAGCACCAGCAACTTTTCAATGACTTCCAACATGCAATGGAAGGGCATGGTACCGGCTGCATGGGGGTTCGTCAACGTGTCGGTTTGGGTTTGGCGGCGGCAGGCATGTGAAATGCGGTTGAAATGATTTGGAAATGCGAATGAAAACAAGCTGGACTTGAAGGGGGCGGTTTTCGTTCAATGGTGTTGACTCCCATTGGGTATGTGTATGTCTCGAATCTCGGGGCAGTGACCGCAGTGGTTGGATGCTTTGATTTAATGCCCCGCAAAACGTAAGTTTGATGCCATGAAATCACATTTATCGCCGTTGAGCCGTCGTCAATTTCTTCGCACCGCCGGGTGCGCAACCACGTTAGCTGCCGTGGGCAGTGTGGCGCCTGCAATCCTCTCGGCTCCTGCTCCGGGAAAGGTCATTGGAGTAGGGTGCATCGGTTTGGGCACGCGAGGTGGGGATTTGTTGAACGCAATTGTGGGAGTCCCCGGCGTGAAGGTGGTGGCCATTTGCGATGTTTATGGTCCCCACCGGCAGAAGGGGTTGGACCGCTGCAACAATCCGGAGGCGAAGGCGTATGTGGATTACCGCGAATTGTTGGCTGACCCCAAAGTGGATGCGGTTATCATTGCCACGCCGGATCATTGGCATTGCCAGATGGTGTTGGACGCGGTGAAGGCCGGCAAAGATATTTATTGCGAAAAGGGTTTTTCCCGGACTTTGGCGGAAGCCAAGTTGATGCGTGACGCCTTGAAGAAGAGAAAGGTGGTGTTTCAGTTGGGGCATCAGGCGCGGCAAGCCACGTGCGCGTTGCAGGCCAAGGAATTGATTGCTCAGGGTATTTTGGGGCCGGTGACATTGGTGCGGACCGGCCGTTTCAAGGCATCTGACCCGGCGCATCCGAATTGGCGCTGGTACGGTTATTATGAAAAGTGGGATAGGCCGGACCCGGCTCAGGTGGTGAAGGAGGTCAACTGGGATTTGTGGCTTGGGCCGGCTCCCAAGATTCCGTGGAATGAGCGGCATTTTTGGCACTGGCGCTGTTACTACGCTTACGGTACGGGGTATGCGGGCGACCTTTTGTCGCACGAGATGGATTTTGTGCAATACCTCTTGGGGCACGGCATCCCGGATACGTGTTATTGTTCTGGAATCAACGCATTGCTGCACGATGATCGGGAGGTTCCGGATACTTGGGTGGCCACTTATGAATTCGAGAAACTCGGGCGCACGGTGACATTCACCGGCAGCATGGTGACCACGAGCAATCAGCCGGTTGAGATTTGTGGGCGTGATGCGACGCTACGTTTCGACGGCATTGCGCATGATGTGAACACCTTTGAAATTATCAAGGCGCGTCACAACAAGCGGACGGATTTGCCAGCGGGCTACGAGCGAGGCAAAACCCCGGGCCAGCCCAATCACATGGCCGATTGGGTCAATTGCATCAGAACTCGCGGCACGCCCAAGTGCCCGGCGGATGAAGCGTTCATCGAGGCTGCGACGTTTTTGATGTCTTTGAAGTCGCAACAGGAAAAGCGGCTGGTGCGGTGGGATCCGGTGCGGGAGGAAATTGTTTAAGTGGAAGAGAAAGGTCAACAGTATGAAAGCTGCGCATTTGATGATGAGGGGTTTCATCCTTGCAGTGGGTGGCGGGTTGATGTTGGGGGCCTTCAGTTTGGCGCAGGCCAAACCGATGAAGGTGTTCATTTTGGCCGGACAGTCCAACATGGAGGGGCATGCGAAGATCGAGACTTTTGACTACATAGGAGATGATCCGGCCACTGCGCCGCTGCTCCAAATGATGCGAGGACCGGACGGGAAACCCAGGGTGTGCGATGGCGTTTGGATTTCGTACCTTACCGGCGGTGGGGATAAGGATTTTGAAATCACCGGGCAGTTGACCGCGGGTTACGGCGCTTTGGGTGGGCAGGCGTCTGGGAAGCCGGGCAACAAAATCGGGCCGGAGTTCACCTTTGGCCTTGTGATGGATGCGGCGTTTGAAGAGCCGGTGCTTATCATCAAAACGGCGTGGGGTGGCAAGAGTTTGCATACTGATTTTCGCCCGCCAAGCGCGGGGCCGTATCAACTGAGTTCGTTTCAACAGGAGAATTATCCCAAGCAGGAGGGGCACGGCATCCCAAAGGATTTCGAGCAGTGGAAGGCCGAGAAGGCAAAGGCCACTGGGAGGTATTACCGTTTGATGATTGAGCACGTGAAAAAGGTGCTGGCGGATCCCAAGCGCGTGTGCCCTGCTTATGACGCGGCGCAGGGTTTTGAGATTGCGGGTTTTGTGTGGCTGCAAGGTTGGAATGACATGGTGGACGGGCACGTTTATCCAAATCACAACAAGCCCGATCGCTTCGCGATGTACTCCGAATTGCTGGCCCACTTCATTCGTGATGTACGCAAAGATTTGGGCGCTCCCAAGATGCCGTTTGTGATTGGTGTGATGGGTGTGGGAGGGCTCCAAGATACGTCTGCTTCAATGCTGGCCTTTCGCAAGGCGATGGCGGCGCCGGCGGCGATGCCGGAATTTCAGGGGAATGTGATGGCTGTGGAAACGGCGCCGTTCTGGTCTGATGAGCTGGGGGCCATTGACAAGAAATATGAGAAGGTGCGCCAAATGCGGTACTTCCTCGATTCCAAGCACAAAGATTACCCCAACGCCGATGGAAAGATGACGGAGGAGCAGAAGCGGGAGCATGTGAAAAAATTCGAGGCCGAGCTGATCACGCCCCGCGAAGTGGAAATTTGGAAACGCGGAGCCTCCAACGCAGGGTACCATTATTTGGGCTGTGCGAAGACTTTTGCGCTGATGGGCAAAGCTTTTGCGGAGGCCAACCTCAAGATGTTGAAAGTGTCGGAGCCGCGGCGTCCCTGATAGCCATTAAGTTTTAATTTTATGAAAGTAATCATTCGCAGTGTATCGGTTGGACTGCTTGCAATTCAATGTGCGGTATTTGCCGCCCCGCAAGCAGGCGAAATGGCGGGTTACCTTTTTATTCCAGCGCAAAAGGTGCCCGAAGAGTTTAACGGCGGATTTTCGGTTTACGCAGCAGCGTGGCCGATTGTGGACACGTATCCCGGCCACAGATTCCAAACCGGACTGTGCGGGACGTGGATGTTTCCGCAACATGAGCCGGATAAAAAACCCGAAGGCAAATGCTACACGGACATCGAAGGCGGGCTGGGGTGGTGGCGGGACACGCATTTTCCAACCACCACGCCCAAGTTTATCATGGGCGGTGTGGGGCCCAACTTCAAGTGGATCGCCAATGGTCCCGGCTACGGCGCAGGGACGTGGGAGAAACCGCGGGGCCAATATGGCGTGGCGCAGCTCAGTCCGTGGGTGTTGTTTCCCTTGGATGGATTGAACTTGAAGCAGGGCACTTGCGGGGAATTGTTTGGTTACGGTTATCTGCCGTTGCCGCTCACGCCTGCGAAGCGCACCACCGCGGGCAAAAACGTGCCAACGGGCAATCATTGTTGGACGCTGTTTCTCAACACGGCCAACTTCAAAGGGCCGGTGGCCTTTTTCACGCCGTTCTTCTGGTCGCAGGCGACGCTGGAAAATCCGGAATGGGCCGGTTTGATGTTGGACTCGCGGCCTGCCGAACCGAACAAGGCTTTTCAGATGGAGACGCAGCATATTCCGGCAATTCTGGCCACCAACAAGGATGGCAAAGTTTATGCCCGCATTGCGCCGACTTCGTTTCCCATCGGTCCGGAGGGTTATTCTGTGGTGATGCATCGTATTACCGCCTACAAGAAAGCGGCACTTTGGGATGATGTGCTGCGATGGTTTGAAGGGGGGCCGCCGGCTTCGGGGCAAATCAAAACGGAGGCCTCCGTGGTGCACACCATGGGCAAGGGCGGTGGTTCCAGTTGGAGCATTTATTTTCCCAATACTCCACGCGAGGAAAAAGCTCCCATGCCATGGAGGGCGTTCGCCACCTCATTCACTCCTGATGCCATCACTTTCGGTTATCGTTGGAATGAAGAACTGACGCGGAAAGAGGGTTCACGTGTTGTTTTGCCTGAATATTACCGCCTGGATTCGGATGGAAAGAAAAGCCAGTGGACAGTCGTATCGGCGAAGGAGGTGCCGCCGGAGCTTGGGCTGACGCAACATCGTTTTGTGACGCCGAAGGAGAAGCCGCAGGAGCCACGCACGACCCCGGACGATCCGGCGAGTTGTTGGAAAAAACCGGGGCCGGCTGCAGGGCCGTTTCAAGCACGTCTCGGAGATGGCAGCGTGGTGACCTATTATTGGTATCGTTTTGCCGATCAACCTGCGATGCTCAACGCGGATCTCACACCGGAGGAGCGCGAACTGGTGCAAAAGCGTGTGGAGATGCTGCATCGCACCTGGACCAAGGACCGCAATTATCTTCCGCCTCCCGAGGTGGGGACGCTTGCAAGTTTGGACCCGGCTTTGATTGTCACCCCGCCGCGCGGCATGGAGGCCGGTTATGTGCCCATTGCAACACGTCAGGAATTGGTTCCGCCGGCGGGGCGTTGATTATGATTTCAATCGTTTTCATCGAGTTCAATCATCACTCAATCCCAATATGAGGCACGCAAGTCTGTGGAAGTTTTGGAGCTTGTTGGCTTCAGCAGCCACCGGTGTCACGATGGCTGCCGCGGCGGACAAGGCAGGAGTCATTACCACACATTCACAAGGGCTGCATGGGTATATTGGCTTCGGCCACGAGCGCCCGCCCGCGGGTTCAGGGTATCATGCCGGCATGGGATTTTATGCGGCTGTGTGGCCGTTGGTGGATCAGCCGTTGGCCAATTTTCAAATTGGTTTGCCCAGCTCATGGATAACGCCTGACAATTCGGACAACAAGGACAAGCCGCTGGCTCCGGAAGGCACGCTGGCGCGCAAGTGGAAGGAGCGAGGTCCGACGTGGAGCAGTGTGTTTCAGACGGTGGAAGGGGGGCTGGGTTACTGGGCTGGGAATCATTTTCGCTACGGGCCTCCCAAATTCAGCATGAACGCCACGCCGCAATGTTATGATTATGAAATCGGCTCGCCGGGGTGGTCGTTCTTTTACAGCAACGAAGCCCTGCCGGATGACCGTTTGGGCATCGCACAACTGAGCAACCGGTTGTTAATCCCTCCGGATGGTTTGCCTTTTGAGGGCCAACCCAATGGGGAGTTTTTGGGGTACACGTGGATGGCGTTGCCATTCACCGATCCCACCGACGGGGACCCGCCCACCGGAGACCAGAGCTGGACTTGCTTTTTGAGCGCGGCCAATTTCAAAGGCCCCATTGCATATTACATTCCTGAAACGTGGAGCAAGATTGGGAAGTTGTTCAACTATCCTTTTTTGTATGGGCGGGGTCTGGATGCGCGGCCTGGCATCATGGGCGGCGGGGCGATGGAAATCAACACCGTGCCGCGGCTGGACAGCCAGGACGCCCAGGGACAGGTGTATTCCAAAATTCCGAAGTTGCAGTTTCCAGTGGACGCCGAAGGGCGCGCTTTTCTTGTGCAGGATGTGACCTATTACTCGAAAGCCGCGCTCTACGATGCCTTTAAGGCATGGCGGCAGGGCGGCCCACCTTGCTCGGGGCGGTTTGATGAGCGGCACACGTGGAAGCCAAAGCTCAACACCCGCACCACGCGCTATGACCAGGCCGGTAAAAAAATTGTGGGGGTGGAGCAGGCGTTTGATACACGGATTTTTGAGGGAAATGTATGGGGTCTCCAATGGTTCACCAATGACCTTAGTCCCAAGGGGCTGTTCCCACAATACTTCAAGCATGTGGGGGATGAGCGGGTGGCTGTTCCCGCCGCGGCCGTGCCTGCCGAGACCAAGTTGCATGACGCCCAGTTCAAACTGGCGCAGCCCGGGCCGCCGTACACGTCCCCCAATGCCGGCGCATGGGCGCGGCCCGGTCCCAAAGCGGGTCCCTTTTACGCCAAGCTCGCCGATGGCTCGTTGGTGACTTACTATTGGTATCGGTTCATAGACCAGCCGTCATTCCAACAATACGCATGGAATGCGGAGAAAAGGGAGAAGCTCCAGAGTTTTGTGGAGAAAGTCCATGCGCATTGGACGATTGACCGCGATTACATGGCACCGCCCAGCCGGGGGCAATTGGTCCGGCTTGACCCCGGTCTTTTTGTGACTCCCCCCAAAGGGATGGAGGTGGGTTACGTGCCGATTGTGACGCGGCAGGAATACCAGAAGAAACCTTGAGGCAGGGGGGGCGGATTTATTTGGGCAAGGTGGGCCATCATGCAATGTCGCGCACAAGGAGCGATGTTCCTTCGTCCTTGACCCCGTTCTCGGGGGGCGTGCACGATGCGGGCCGCGCATGAGTGAAGTGTGGAATAAAAAACGGGTGCTGGTGGTGGGCGGCGGCATTGTGGGCTTGGCCACGGCACGGCAGCTCTTGAGGCGCTGGCCCGGGACGCAGTTGGTGCTGTTGGAGAAAGAGTCCGCGGTAGGGCAGCATCAGTCCACCCACAACAGCGGGGTGTTGCATGCGGGGTTGTACTACAAACCGGGCTCGGCCAAGGCTCGTCTGGCGGTCAGCGGCATCCGGCAAATGGTTGCTTTTTGCCAACATCATCGGATTCCACATGAAATTTGCGGGAAATTGGTGGTGGCGGCTGATGAGTCCGAACTGCCGAGGCTTCGTGATTTGCAGGAGCGGGGTCAACAAAATGGTCTGCAGGGACTGAAATGGCTTGGGGCGGAAGCCATGCGCGAAATAGAGCCGCACGTGGGGGGTGTGGCTGCCTTGCGAGTGCCGGAGGAAGGGATTGTGGATTACGGGCGCGTGTGCGAGGCCTTGGTAGGGGAAGTAAAAACCATGGCAGGCCAAGTGGTCACAGGGGCGCGAGTGTTCCGGCTTCAGTCCACCGCCACCGGATGGGTGGCGCATACCACCGCGGGAGAATTCGAGGGCGATTTTCTCATCAATTGCGCCGGTCTGCATTGTGACCGTGTCAGCCAATTGGCAGGTGAATCACGCACGGTCCGCATCGTGCCTTTTCGTGGGGAGTACTACAAAATCCGGCCGGAGCGTCAGCATTTGGTGCGGCATTTGATCTATCCGGTGCCGGACCCGCAGTTTCCGTTTCTTGGCGTGCACTTCACCCGCTTGATTCACGGGGGCATTGAAGCCGGGCCCAATGCGGTGCTCGCATGGGCGCGGGAGGGCTACCGGAAAACCGATGTGAATCCGGCCGATTTATGGGATGCTTTAAGTTTTCCTGGTTTATGGCGGTTTTTGCGACGTCACCAACGGATGTGTTGGCAGGAGTGGTTGCGCTCCTTGAGCCGGCAGCGGTTTTGCGCATCGCTGCAACGATTGGTGCCTGAAATCCAGCCTGAGGACCTGGCGCCGGGTGGCGCAGGGGTGCGGGCGCAGGCCATGACTTTGGAGGGGGATTTGGTGAGTGATTTCAACCTAATTCAACGTCCCCGCGCGTTGCACGTATTGAATGCTCCGAGTCCGGCCGCCACGGCCTCTCTGGCGATTGGGGAGGAAATAGTGCATCGTTTGAGTGGTGAGACTTCTGTTTAATGTGGCATGCACACCGCTGTCAATTAGCCGGTTACCACTTCGTCAATCCCCGGGCCGTTGCTTGATATGCACAAAGCGACGCTCCACTTGCGCGCGCAGCCATCTCAAAACCACCCCTGATAAGGCGTTAATGAAACGTCAAATTTCCAATAACAACCGTGCGGGATTTTCAATCAGCTCTTTGACGGTGCGAAGGAAGGTTACGGCTTCGCGCCCGTCCACCAGGCGGTGGTCGTAGGTCAGGGCCACGTACATGATGGGGCGGATCACCACTTGCCCTCCCACGGCTACGGGCCGGTCTTGGATGGCGTGCATTCCCAGCACCCCGCTTTGGGGAGGGCTCAGCAAGGGCGTGGAGAGCATGGAACCATAAACTCCGCCATTGGTGATGGTAAATGTTCCGCCGCTCAAGTCTTCCGGCCGCAATTTGTTTTCGCGTGCGCGGGTGGCAAAATCGGCAATGGCGGTTTCAATTTGGGCAAAACTCATTCGCTCGGCCCGCCGGAGCACCGGCACCACCAAACCGCGGCCTCCGCCGATGGCAATCCCGATGTCATAACGTTTGTGATAGACAATGTTTGTACCGCGAATTTCGGCATTCAGACCGGGCACTTGTTGAAGGGCCGCCACGACGGCCTTCACGAAGAACGACATGATGCCGAGTTTGACCTGGTGCTTTTGTTGAAAGGTCTCCTGATACTGCTTGCGCAACGCTTGCACCGCCGACATGTCCACCTCGTTGAAAGTGGTCAGCAAGGCTGCGGTTTGATGGGCCTGCACCAAACGCTCGGCAATCTTGCGTCGCAACAAGCTCATCGGAACGATTTCCTCGTCCGGGCCGGCGGAGACAGGCTCCGGCGCGGCCACTGAAGGCAGCGGTGGCGGAGAGGGTGGTTGCGGTGAGGGAGGGGTTGGAGGCGGGGGCGGTGTCGGTTGTGCTGCAACTTTAGCCGCACTCGTGGAGGCAGCCTCCGCAACGGCCCGTTGTACGTCTTCCTTGAGAATGCGTCCCCCCGGGCCGGTGCCGGAAACTTTGCTCAAGTCCACTCTTTGTTCTGCAGCAAGACGGGCCGCCGCCGGCATGACCACCGGGGCCGTGGAGGTTGCCGGTTGCGTCGCAACGGTGGCCTTGGGAGTTGCAACAGCCGCGGTATCGCTGGCCGCCGGTGGCTCTGCTGCACTTTTTTTCCGTGCAGCAGATTTGATGATTTCCGGTGTTGCATCGGGCAGGGACATCGGCTCCAACAGCCCCAAAACTTCACCCACCTTGACTCGCGTACCCCGTGGGCAGAGCACTTTGGTCAACCGGCCCGCTTCAGGCGCGGGCACTTCCACCGTCGCCTTGTCTGTTTCCAATATCACCACTGTGGCGTCACGTGCAACTTCCCCCCCCTCGGACACCAACCAATCACCGACTTCCACTTCGGAGACAGATTCACCCACCGAGGGGACCCGCAGTTCAATGGTTGCTTTGCTCATAAAACAGCCTGGTTGTTAAATGTATTTACATGCCTGCACGCGCCACGAAAGGTCAAGACGGCGCTTGTTTGGTGCCGACGATGGTTTCCGTGCGCGGCCGCACCACCGGTTGCTCTGCCGCAAAGACCTTGGCCAGCAATTCTTCCTGCTCGATTTGATGGGCGGAGGCGGAGCCGGTGGCCGGAGAGGCCGAGGCCGGACGACAAATGCCGCTGAAGGGAAGCCGGTTGAGGAATTGCATGCTCACCGTCACCCGCAGAAACCGCCAGGCTCCCATGTTTTCGGGCTCCTCTTGAACCCAGATGACATTGGTGCCGGGCTTGCAATCCGCAAGGAGCGCTTCCAGCTCGGCACGAGGGAAAGGATACAGTTGCTCCAGCCGTACGATGGCCACATCTTCCACGCCCAGTTTTTCCCGGCGCGCCTCCAGTTCGTAGTACAGCTTGCCGGAGCACAAGAGCACGCGGTTCACCTTGTCCATGACGGGGTGACGCGGATCAGGAATCACGCGCTGGAATTGCCCGCCGGCCAACTCCTCCAAAGAAGACACCACCCGCGGATGGCGCAGCATGCTCTTGGGCGTGAACACCACCAACGGCTTGCGCCACCGGCGCAGGGCTTGACGCCGCAACAGGTGGAACATTTGCGCCGGCGTGGTAGGAATGGCGACTTGAATGTTGTCGTCGGCGGCGAGCGTGAGGAAGCGTTCAATGCGCCCGCTGGAATGTTCCGGACCGGCCCCTTCAAAACCGTGAGGCAACAACATTACCAGCCCGCTCAAGCGCCGCCATTTGTCCTCGCCGCTGGTGATGAACTGGTCAATGATGACCTGCGCCACATTTACAAAATCCCCAAACTGCGCCTCCCACATGATCAACCCTTCGGGGCAATCGAGACTGTACCCGTATTCAAAACCCAGCACGCCGGCCTCGCTAAGTGGACTGTTGATGATGTCCACCGGCGCCTGATTGCCGGCGAGGTGCTGCAAGGGACAATAAGGTGCGCCGTTTTGCACGTCATACAACACGGCGTGGCGGTGACTGAAAGTGCCCCGCCGACTGTCCTGCCCGCTCAACCGGATGCGCACACCATCCGCAGCGAGACTGGCCAGCGCCAGCGCCTCCCCTGCGGACCAGTCCAGCGGTTGCTCGCCTCGCGCCATGGCCCGGCGGGCTTCCATGAACCGGTGGAGTTTGGGGTGAAGATGAAAATCCTCGGGTAAATCCGTGAGCCGCTCCAAGAGGGAGCAAAGCTGTTCTTTGGGCAGCCCGGTTTCAGGCTGATCGTCAGCGGGCTCCGGCCCTCCCAGGTACCCTTTCCACCGTCCCATCAAACTGCTGGGCGGCATGATGCGAGTGGAACGGCGCGCCTCGCTCAACTGCAACTCCAGTGCCTCGGTGCGTTTCTTTTCGATTTGCTCGGCAAGCTCGCGTGTCACGCCCCCCAATTCAATGAGTTTCTCCAAATAAGCATCGCGCACGCTCGGCTTCTTTTCGATGAGGGCGTACATCAAGGGCTGCGTAAAGGAAGGTTCATCGCCTTCGTTGTGCCCCAGGCGCCGGTAGCAATACATGTCAATGACCACGTCCACATGGAAGGTTTTGCGAAAATCCATCGCCAGTTGCACGCAGCGGGCCACCGCTTCCGGGTCCTCGCCGTTGACGTGCATGATGGGGGCTGGGAGCATTTTGGCCACGCTGGTGGTGTACATCGTGGAGCGCCCCTCCGAGGGCGGCGTGGTGAAACCGATTTGGTTGTTCACGATGATGTGGATGGCTCCCCCCACTTGGTAACCTTCAAGCCGGCTCAAATTGAGCGTTTCCTGGACGATGCCCTCTCCGATGAAGGCCGCATCTCCATGAATCATCATTGCCATCACCTGCGCTCGCTCGTCATCCCGCACGCGGTCTTGTTTGGCGCGGGTGCGCCCCAGCACCACCGGATTCACAAATTCGAGGTGGCTGGGATTGAAGCAAAGGGACAGGTGCACATGCTGTCCGGCAGCGGTCCTGTAATCGCTGCTGTATCCCATGTGGTACTTCACGTCGCCGCCGCCCAGGTACAGATCAGGGTCCTTGTCTTCAAACTCGCGGAAGATTTCCTTGGGGCTTTTTCCGATGATGTTGGCCAACACATTCAAGCGCCCGCGGTGCGCCATCCCCAGCACAATTTCCTTCACGCCATGCTGGGCGGCGGTGCCAATGGCCAAATCCAACAAGGGGATGAGGCTTTCGCCGCCTTCGAGGGAAAAACTTTTGGCCCCTACAAACTTGCGCCTTACAAATTGCTCAAACACCACCGCATCGGTCAGCCGGGTGAGAATGCGCCGCTGCAAGTTGCGCGGCAAAGGTTCCCAATAACTCTGGCCCTCGATCCGTTCCTGCACCCAGTGCCGCATGCGCATATCATCAATGTGCAGGTACTGGAAGGCGATGCTTCCACAATAAATTTGACGCAGCCGCTCGATAATTTGCCGCAAAGTCAGCGGCCCTTCGGTGCGCATGGTTTCGCAATAAAATCGCCGGTCAAAGTCCTCCTCGGTAAATCCGTAGTATTGGGGGTCCAGTTCCGGAACGTACCGCGTGGGCGTGCCCAGGGGGTCAATGCGCGCCTGGATATGCCCGCGCCCACGATAGGCCCGCACAAGCCGTTCCACGCGGTGTTGCAAAAGCACGCGGTGCTCCAAGTCCTCTCCCTGCAAACCTGGGGCCAATGGCTGCGGCGCAGAGGCCGGTGCCGCCGGAGTACTGGCTCCCGATGAAGCGGCTGAACGCCGTGGCGCCCGGGCTGGCGGTGTCGGTGGTGCCGAAGGTGCCGATGACGATGAGTCAACGGAGGTCACCGCGGAGGGCGCAGACATCACAGGTGCGGAAGGCGCAGGCGACGTCCCCTCGATTTGTTGGAAATAACGCTGCCATTCCAGCGGCACGCTGGAAGGGTCGCGCTGATACTCAGCGTACATCGCCTCGACGAAATCCAGATTGGCAGCCGGCCCGGCCTCATCCATGTTGCTCATAACACATCAACGACCATCAATATAGCGCAGCCTACCACAATTTCATGGGTTGTGAACAGCCACGGCCCAAGTATCAGCCGGGCTTAGCACCGGTGATTAAAGCGGCTGAATCACCCCCGCCGATACAGCACGGAGCTTGTCAAGCGGGATAGGTCCACCCCGGACGGTAGTCGCGTCGCAACAATTTGTTGGCCTCCGGGTCGCCCACGCACTCCTCTTTCTGGCCGTCCCACACCACCGACCGCCCCAATTTGAGGGACAGCATCCCCAGCAGGCTCATATTGGTGGAACGATGAATCTCCTCGATGTCACTTACCGGACGGCGGCCGGTCTTGATGGCATCCAGAAAATCGGCCCAGAGTTCCTTGATGTTTTGATCGTCCGGCTGGTGCAACTGCGGCGCCTGCCGCACCGGCTCGGCGCGACCGTCTGCCGGATAAAACACCCAGCCATTTTTCCAACCCATGTGGAAGGTGCCATTGGTGCCGTAGAAATAGCAGCCCACGTTTTCCCCCTTTTCCGCGTTGTTGCCGGCAAATTGCCGGTGCTCCCAGGTGGCGGTGAAATTCTCAAACTCGAAGGTGGCCACTTGATGATCCGGAGCATCGGTTGTCTGCTCCGTTTCGGTGAGCACGGGTTTGCCTTTGATGGGGCGGCCGCCGGTGGAGTACACCTTGCGCGGCCACTGCTCACCGGTGATGGTTCCCATAATCCACAAAATCTGGTCCATCCAATGCACTCCCCAATCTCCCAACGTCCCATTGGCGTAGTCGAGGTAGTTGCGGAATCCCCGCGGGTGGATGCCACCGCTCCACGGATTGTTGGGGTCCCCGTTGTAGGGCCGCTTCGGTGCAGGCCCGCACCACATCTCCCAATCCAGCTCTTTGGGAGGCTCAACATTTCGCCGCGGTTTCTCCGGCCCCCCGCCGTAATGGACGAAAGCCCGAATGAAGCCGATTTTTCCGGCCTTGCCTGAAAGCAGAAATTCACGTCCCGACACGTTGTGGGGCGATACACGCCGATGCGTGCCCACCTGCACCACCTTGCCGGTTTCCCGCGCCGCTTTGACCATGGCCCGGCCCTCCCGAATGGTGTGGCCCACCGGTTTTTCCACATACACATGGGCTCCGGCCCGCACAGCATCAATGGTCATCAAGGGATGCCAGTGGTCCGGCGTGCCTACGATGACGATCTCCGGTTTGGCCGTGGCCAAAAGCTCCCGGTAATCCTTGAAAAGTTTGGGCTTTGCGCCGGTCAATTTTTCCACTTTGGCAGCGGCAGGTTCCAACAACCGCCGGTCCACGTCACACAACGCCACCACCTCGCATTGCCCGGAGGCCATCGCTTCGCCCAGTATGTTCATGCCCCACCAACCGGTTCCCAACAACGCCGTGCGATACTTCCGCCCGGCCGGTTCGGCTCCCAAAAAAGCCGGTGCACTGGCCAGCCAAAGACCAGTACCGGCGGCGGCTTTCAAAAATTGACGGCGCTCCAGGCGGCTTTGCGCCGGGGCCGTCCCGAGGGTGTTGGACGGGGCTTGTTTCATAGATTTCAGTTTGCCGCAGCAATGCTGCGCGTCAAGCCACATCGGAAATGGAAATCTCAGTTTTTCAAATCGCACCCGTTCCAAGACCGGATGAAACTGGAATTGGGTATCAGAAAAAACTTTGCGAAAATCTCCTGACTTGTGCATTTATAGCGCCGTATGAATCAACCACCGGTCACGGCAGCCGAAATCCAAAAGGCCATTCGCAACATTCCGGACTTTCCGCAGCCGGGCATCCAGTTCAAGGACATCACACCTGTGTTGGGGGATGCCCGTTTGTTGGCGGGAGCCATTGATTTGTTGGTGGGGTCCCATCCCCCGGGCTCGATTGACGCGGTGGTGGGCATTGACGCCCGTGGTTTCATCTTTGCCGCCGCAGCCGCCTTGCGTCTGAAGGCCGGTTTTGTCCCCGTCCGTAAAAAAGGCAAACTCCCCTACCAAACCATTGAACAAAGTTACTCTTTGGAATACGGCACCAATACCGTTGCCATCCATGTGGATGCCGTCAAACCGGGTGCGCGTGTTCTTCTGATTGACGACTTGCTGGCCACCGGCGGCACGGCAGCCGCCGCGGCCGAGTTGTTGCGCAAGGTGCAGGCCAACGTTGTGGAAATAGCCTTCCTCATCGAGCTTTCTTTTTTGGAAGGACGGCGACGCCTTGCATCCTATCCGGTCAGGTCGGTGGTCGTTTTTTAATATAAGGGAAAGGTATTGTGCCGAGCAGCCCCACGAATGTCCAAAACCTGCCATTGCACTTGTCGAGGCTTCTGCCGTATTAGTTGAGACTTATGTTGATTGTGATGGACCATGCCGCCACCGCTGAACAGGTGGAGGCTGTGATGGAGCAAGTGCGTGCGTGCGGTTTCCGGCCCGTGCCAATGCCGGGCGCCGAGCGCACGGCCGTGTGCGTGTTGGGCAACACCGGGCCGGTGAATCCTGCGCCGTTTGAGAATCTGCCGGGTGTCAAGGAATGCATCCGTGTGACGCGCCCGTACAAGCTCGTGAGCCGGGAGACGCATCCCCAGGACACGGTGGTGGAGGTTGCCGGAGTGAAAATTGGCGGTCAGGCCCCGCCGGTTCTCATCGCCGGCCCATGTTCGGTCGAGTCGCGTGATCAGATGTTTCGCACGGTGGAATTCCTCGTCTCCCAAGGCGTGCGGTTGATTCGCGGCGGCGTCTTCAAGCCGCGCACCTCCCCTTATGCTTTTCAAGGCTTGGGCGAGGAGGGACTGAAAATCCTTCAAGAGGTCAAACAGCGATTCGGTGTGGGCATCGTCACCGAGGCGTTGGACCATGAAAACTTCAACGAGGTCGAGCCTGTGGCCGACATGGTCCAAATCGGGGCGCGCAACATGCAAAATTTCTCCCTGCTCCGCCGCGCGGGCAAGAGTTCTAAACCCGTTTTGCTCAAGCGCGGACTGGCGGCAACTTTGGAGGAGCTCTTGATGGCCGCGGAATATATTCTGGCGGGCGGCAACCGTCAGGTGGTGGTGTGCGAGCGTGGTGTCCGCACCTTTGCGGATCACACGCGCAATACGTTGGACCTGAGTGCCGTGGTGGCCGTGAAACAACTGAGCCACCTGCCGGTGGTGGTGGATCCCAGCCACGCAGCCGGCAAGTGGGCCTATGTCATTCCGCTGGCGCTGGCGGGCCTGGCCGCCGGAGCGGATGCGCTGCTGGTTGAGGTGCATCCGGACCCTGCGCGCGCCCTCAGCGATGGCCCTCAATCTTTAACCTTTGAAAAATTTGCAGAGTTGCAGAAAAAAATCGAACGCTGTATCGCCGCAGGAGTGCGGGGATAACACTTGAAATCCGCCGGCAGCGGCGTATAGGGAGATTGGCTGACGCAACACATGAGCGAGAATCAAACCGGGCAGGACGGCTGGAGCCTGGAGGAGGCCCGCCAGCTTTTTCACATTGACCGCTGGGGGGCCAGTTACTTCGACATCAACGAGGCGGGGCACGTGGTGGCCAAACCGCTCCAGGACAACGGGGCCGTGGTGGACCTCACCGACATCATCGAGGAGGCGCGCGGACGTGGATTGAAGTTTCCCTTGCTGGTCCGTTTCCAGGACATCCTCCGGCATCGTGTGGAGTCCCTCAATGCTGCGTTTCAAGCCTCCATCAACGAATATAATTACCAGGGCAAATACCGCGGCGTTTTTCCCATCAAGGTCAATCAACTGCGGGAAGTGGTGGAGGAAATCCTCGATGCCGGCAAGCCGTACCAATTTGGTCTGGAAGTCGGCAGCAAGCCTGAATTGTTCGCCGGTCTGGCCATTCAAAGCCAGCCGGGTTCCCTCATCATCTGCAACGGATACAAAGACGCCGCCTTTATCCGCATGGCCATGCTCGGCATCAAACTGGGCAAGACGGTCATCACCGTGGTCGAAAAAATTGAGGAGCTCCGCCAAATCATTCAAATCTCACGTCAATTTGGCGTTGAGCCCCTCATCGGCATCCGCGTGCGCCTCTCCGCCAAGGGCGCGGGCAAATGGGCCGACAGCGCCGGCGAAAATGCCAAGTTCGGCCTCAGCACCGTTGAGTTGATGGAGGCGGTCCAGATGCTCAAAAACGAGCAGCTCACCCATTGCTTCAAGTTGATTCATTTCCACATCGGTTCGCAGGTGCCCGACATTTTGACTGTTAAAAAGGCCGTGCAGGAAGCCGCCCGTTTCTACGCCAAACTCCACAAAATGGGCTTCGACATCCAATACCTCGATGTGGGCGGCGGCTTGGGTGTGGATTACGACGGCAGCCGCTCCGCCTACGACAGCTCCACCAACTACACGTTGCAGGAGTACACCAACGACGTCGTCTATTATATTGCCGATGTCTGCCACAACGAGGGTGTCCCCCATCCCGACATCATCAGCGAGAGCGGGCGCGCCCTGGTGGCTCATCACAGCGTGCTCATCCTCGAGGTCTTTGGCGCCATTGCCAAAGTTACACCCCAGCAGGTGTTCAACTTCGGCGAGCGGGAGCATCCGTTGGTCGTGGAATTGCTCGACATTCGTAAAAACCTCCACAAACTCAACAAACTGGAGGCCTTCCACGATGCCCTCGAGCGCAAGGAAGACGCCCACCAGATGTTCATGCTCGGCCTGTTGGAACTTGAGGACAAGGCCAAGATTGAAAGTCTCTTCTGGGAAATCGGCCAGGCCGTTGTCCAATGCTACAAAGGCCGCGGCTATGTCCCCGAAGAAATCCGCAAACTCGAAGACAGTCTCGGAGATCAGTACCTCTGCAATTTTTCCGTCTTTCAATCCCTCCTCGATCATTGGGCCTTGGGACAGCTTTTTCCCATCATGCCGCTCAACCGGCTCAATGAGCGCCCCACGCGCGAAGCCACACTGGTGGACATCACCTGTGACTCCGATGGTCAAATCAACAAGTTCATTGATTTGAACGATGTCCGCGACACCCTGCCGCTCCACGCCCTCAACTCCAACGGCAACGGCACGCCGGAACCCTACTATCTCGGCATTTTCCTCATGGGTGCCTATCAAGACATCATGGGGGACCTTCACAACCTCTTTGGCCGCGTCAATGAAGTCCACGTCTTCCTCGACCCCGACGAACCAGCCGGTTATTATGTGGAGGAAATCATCGAAGGCACCACCATCGCCCAGGCATTGACCTCGGTGCAATACGATGAAAACGAACTCAAACGCCAGATGAAAGCGCAAATTGACGAGGCCATACGCTCCGACCGCATGAAACCGTCCGAAGGGATGCGGTTGCTGGATGATTACGAACGTGGACTCAAGGAGTACACCTACCTCTCCTTTCATCCTTGATTCGCCCGCCCATGCCCGAATCCGCCCCCAACCCTGAAATGATGCGTGCCTTGGGGCGGTTGGTCCGAGGTTTGACGGCATTGTTTTGGGGGTTGCCGGCCACCTTGCTCATCGGTGTCCACATCGGCTTGAAAACCAGGCTGGACTTGAGGCTCTTTGACGCTTTTCTCCCCATCGTCGCCACCGGCCTCTTGTTGTATGGCACTTGGATGCTGGCCTCCTTTCATCCGCAGGAAAGCATTTGGATGCGCGCCGTGGACCGCTCCCGCGCCCTGGCCTTGGTCATGACCGGTTTATCCCCCTTCCTCTACTGGCGCGTGCTTGTACCCGAATCCCCCGCCTTTGCGGCCTGCGTGGGTTTTTTGGCGGTGTTTGGGGCTTTGTTCCTTTTCCACTTCAACTATTTGCTCCAAAGGTTGGTGGCCATGCTCCCGGAAGCGGCCTTGCGACAGGAGGTCATGACTTTTACCCGCTTGAATCACTACATTTTAGCCGGACTCCCCCTCGCCGTGGTGCTCAGCCATGCCCTGCCTGGCCTGTTGGCAGGCAGCGTTTCGGCCACGCGCATTGTCCAGACATGGCATCAATTGGGGCAGGCCCAGGAATGGCTTTTTGTGTTGTTCACCCTCTTGCCGGTGGCCACCACCATGGCCATGATTTGGAAAATCAAGGAAGCCGTTTTCCAGTCTCTCTTTATTTCACGCTCTTGAGCCCGTGGTTTATACCGGCACTGGCGCAGGAGCTGCCCCAACCTTGGGAGTTGGTGGCGAGGTAAGATTTTTGACCACACAGCACAACGCCCTCAACCCCAGCTCAGGCATGGAAAACGGCTTGCCCACCAAGTCCGTCCCTCCCGAAAGCGCCAAACGCATCCGGGCCTCAAACCCGGACAAGCTCGTAATGAAAACCACTGGCACTTGTTTTCCCTTGGGCAATTGACGCAACTTTTCACAAAACGCAAATCCATCCATCCCGGGCATCATCACATCGGAAAGAATCAAATCAAATTCATTGTCCTCCAAGATATGCAGCGCACTCTCCGCATCCGGTACGCATATAGAACGCACGCCGGCCTTTTGCAATGCCGCCCGCATCGTTCTCCGGCTGATGGTGTCATCGTCCACAATTAACGCCAGCGGTGTTTGTGAAAATTGCAACAGCCAACCCCCCTCTGGTTTGAGCAGCCCGCCCAATACGTCCAAAGCCACCGCCAAAGAGCGAAGGTTGGATGGATTTACTTTGCGCGGCTGGTCACGCAATTCTCGAAGCAGACTCTCCAAAAGTCCCGTCAACTGGGCCAAAACGGAAAATCCGGCGGCGGCGGCGCCGCTCACCAAAGCATGAGCGCTCTCGGTGGCTGCGGCCAATTCTTCCCCCAAAGCGCCCAGGTCACCGCTCTGCCGCGTGATGTTCTGCAAACGATTCCGCAGCACCGTCAGCGCCAGCCGCGCATTCCGAACAAATTCATCCCGTCCTTTTTCCCCGGCCCCACCTGACGCCTCCACCGACGGCGGCAGGCCGAGGAGTGCCCGGGCGTGAGCGAGTAATTCCGCCGGACTGCACGACTGCTTGGACAAAATGCGGCTGACACCGGCAGCCTGTGCGGCCTGACGAAGATATTCCTCCTCCGAACGGGTGTACACCAACACCGGTGTGTCCTTGGAGACACCCTGCGTGCGCAACGCAATCAACACCGACAACCCGCCCCCTTGCGGCATGGCCAGCTCCAGCACCACCAGGTCGTAAGGAGTGACCTTCAGTGCTTCCACCGCCCGCCCCGCATCCGTTCGCACCTCCACCGCAAATCCATCGGCTTCGAATTTGCGCTGGCAGAGGGAAACAAGCTGGGCGTCGTCATCGGACAGGAGGACGCGCTTCATGCCGGTACCGGATTGTAGGGCAAACGCTGTTGCAGGCAAGCCTTGACGCGGTCATAAGCCGTTTGCACCGCCTGCCATGAGGCTGCCACTTCCGTCCATTGTCCACCCAAAGCTTGTCGCTCCAACGCGGCCAGCGGCTCCACCATCGCCATCATCCCACAAGCACCGCAAGACCCCCGCAGCTTGTGGGCGTGGACTTTGACGGCCGGGCCGTCTTGCTTGTCCATGCCGTCTTTCACCCCGGCCAGCAATTCATCGGCCTGCTCGATGAATAATCGGACCATCTCCGCCATCATCTCCGGGTCGTTGTTGCTGACATCCGCCAATCTCTCAAAATCCACCGGCTCGTCGTCCGACTTGGATGGAGCGCTTGCCGGCATCTTCAGCGGAGTCCTGGCATCACCGCCTGGCGTTGCACTCATGCCTTTGTCATCAGCGCCTGACGACTCACCTGAGCCTGAGCGGTTGCCATGCCATTTTTCGATAATCTGTTGAAGTTGCTGGGCGCGGAAAGGCTTGCTCAAATAATCGTCCATTCCGGCTTTCAAGCACCGTTCACGGTCCTCCTGCATTGCGCCCGCGGTCAAGGCCACCAGAATTGGTTGGCGCTCAGGCGGAAAATCACTCCGCACACGGCGCGCCACCTCGAGCCCATCCATGCGCGGCATTTGCACGTCCAGCAATACAAGGTCATAAGAACCGCGCTTGATGGCTTCCAGAGCCTCCACACCATCGGCGGCCACATCTGGCACGTAACCCAATTTTTCCAAAGTTCCCACGCCCACCTTCAAATTGATGGGGTTGTCGTCCACCAGCAGGATTTTGATCGGCACACGCTTGGCCAGGCTCCCATCCAACGTAAACGCAGAGGAGGCTGCAATCGTGCGAGGTTTCTCTTCCCACAATGCCACCACTTGCCGTGGCAAATCCGTATTCAATAACGGCTTGTACAGTGTTCCGGCCAGCGGCAACCGGCGCATTTCAGTTTTTAGACAGGTGGGCGTGGCGGGTGTGGGGGAAGAGCACGTGCCAGCGTTCGTTACGCCAGAAGGTGTCCAGACACAGCAGGGCTTCATCCCCAGCCGGACTCCAGAATTGC